>ODAJ012122485.1_pt1 | contig 22259 bp, 18 predicted proteins | sample 1539241 | NCBI WGS metagenome assembly ODAJ01 (sample SAMN02144231, study PRJEB22623) | gut metagenome | biome: sheep rumen | host: Ovis aries | place: New Zealand | reverse complement strand
AAAAAGCGCCCGGCGGGGAGACCGCCGGGCGCTTTGCCGCTGCTGCTTACCTGGAGCGCGAGGGCTCGTCGGCAGGCTTGTCGCTGATGTCGGTATTCAGGTGGTCGTCGCCGTCGTCGTAGCCACCCATGCCGGCTTCTGCCAGCATCTCCCAGACATCGTCCAGGAAGTCCTTTCTTAAGAGAAGTGCCACTTCTCTCAGGGAGAAACGGCACTTCTCTGGGAGAGAAACGGCACTTCTCTGGGGGAGAAACGGCACTTCTCTGGGAGAGAAACGGCACTTCTCTTGGGGAGAGGTGGGGCTACACGTCGATGGATAGCTTGTCGGCTATGAACTCGACGACACAGGGAGGCAGCACCCGCATGTTGGGCTGCATGCCCAGAAGCTTCAGCTCCTGCTGGAACGGGCGACACCACTTCATCAGCGTGGTGACGCTGACACCGGCCTTCATGGCCAGTTCTGACTTTGACATTGCTTTCATTGTTTCTTTATTTACTATTTTACGAGGTGCGAGGTACGAGAATACTGACTAAACTAAGGAGTGACGGATGACGGATGACAGATAGAAAAGAGAAAAGTCTCGCGTACGTACGCGTACGTACGCGAGGAGTTTCCAAAAACCATCTGTCATCCGTCATCCGTCACCCGCTTGCTGTTGCAGAAGATTCTTGATTTCCTGTGCATCGCGCTGCACAACAATATATCCTCGGACATGCGAACGACGAACTTGCTGAAACCCTTGATCCATGAAAGCACGCCCTAACAATATAGGCGACAACTTCTGAACGGTGTTGCCTCCAATAATCTGCATGGCTCGGGCTACAGGCATAAACTCGCCTTGTTCATAGTCAGCAGGGCGACGAAAATAGACTTCGACCAGCTCCGCCTCGAGGCACGGCGTCTCAAACTGGCGGTTGTGGGCGGTAAGGTTGATGATGTCCGCCTGCGTAAACCAGTAGCGGAAGCCCTCCTGGTAGAGGGCGTAGGCCTGGCTGTAGATGCCTTCGTAGCAGAAGGGGTCCTCGCGGGGCGAGAGAATGGTCTCTACCTCGAAGGGCAGCCAGCGGCGGCTGCCCGTGGGGTCTGAGAGGAAGTGGGGGTTGTTGCCCGTGCCGCAGAAGGAGGCCACGTGCTTGCGGTTCTCGTGGTGGCGGGCGTAGGGTGCGCGCTCGTTGATGTTGTTCATGGTGACGGCGGCCTTCAGCTGGTTCAGCTCGGCGGGGCGCATGGAGTCGAGCTCCTCGCAGCAGATGAGCCCGTACTCGGCCATGACGAGCTTGTCGTCCTTGGTCATAACGCCCGAGTTGGTCTTCGTGAAGAAATACTGGCGCAGCTCCGGGGGCAGCAGGTACTGGAACCACGTGGTCTTGTAGGCACCCTGCTCACCAATGAGCACGAGGATGACGTTGTTGACCACCGAGTCGTCAACCCAGCCGGCCACCATGCCTACCATCCAGCGCGTCAGGTAGTCGGCGAAGCGCAGCTGCTCCTGTACGTCGCCCTTCACCAGTACCGAGGCCGAGAGCTCGAGCAGGTAGTTGCTCTTGCCGTCCCAGCGGGGCAGGTGCTCCAGATAGAAGCGGAAGGGGTGGTAGTCGGCCACGTAGTCAGAGTCCATGACGCGCTGCATGTCCTGAATCCTGACGGGCTTCTCCTGCATCATGTTCTTCCACAGCGTGTTCTCCACGCGGTCGCTGAGGGGGACGTAGTCGGGGCCTTCGGGCCAGCGGTACTCCGTCTTGCCGGTCACGACGTTGTGGCGCAGCAGTACGTGGTCGTCCAGGTAGTGCTCAATGTCGGCTACCGTGGCGAACTTCTCCCTCCAGTTGGGCTTTCGCTCCTTGAGGGTTCCTTTTTTGTATTTCCGGGATTCCTTTTCCATAAGCTTTGCTTTTATCGTGTGGCAAAGTTAGGAAAAGGAAGGCATCTTTGCAAGGTTAACAATGACGAGTTTACGAGCTGGTTTAAAACTCAAGTGGCCGGTAAACCGTCTGGTAAAAAAAGAAGCTCCTGGAACCGTTTTGCAATGGTCTGCATGCGCTCAAAGGGCTGTCGGGTCTTTTCAAGAGCCGGGTCGTAGGTCCAGCGTTCCAGGGGCTTGTTGTAGAGTGTCTGGCTGATGTTCTTGACAGAGTTTTTGTTGTAGTTGGTGCTCAGCTCCTTGGGAATGTTGTTGCGCATCCATTCATCGAAGCCGTCGTAGTCGTTGTCTCTGAACATGCCCTGATCGACGAGTATTCGGAAGACGGCCTGCCAGTGGTTAGCCTGCGTGAAGAGCGGCTTGCCGTTTTTGTACTCCTCGGCCTGCAGCGTCTTGAGGCTCCAGCAGATGTGGCTCACGCTGAGGTTGGGTGTTGGGTGCTGGGTGTTGGACGGCGGTGCGGCGGGTGGCGGCTGCGGTGCGGCCAGCTTCTGGGAAGCCGCCATCATGCTCAGGAGCATGTTGCTCAGGTCTTGCTGCTGCTGTTGCAGCTGTTTCATCAGGTGCTGATTGATGAGTGCTTCAGCGTCGCAACAGGCTTGGGGCCAGGCTTTGTTCTTGCGGAAAGTGATTGACATGCGTTTTAATTCGGTTCGTGCTACTTCCGGACCGCCATTGTCCAGGTAGTCCTTCACCGTCTCGACCACTACTATATGTAGAGCGGTCGAGAGGTCTAAGGGGCCGTCTCTGGGCTTTTTATAGGGTTCCATTCTTCCTCCTTTCTGTTTTTTCGGGTTACATCATTTTTTGTTCTTAGTGATTGTATTAAGTAGCTTGCAACTCCCCTCCCCTCACAGGGGAGGGGCAGGGGGTGGGGTCGGCAAATAGCTTGCAACTCCCCTCCCCTCACAGGGGAGGGGCAGGGGTGGGGTCGGCAAGGTGAAAAACAAGGCAAAGGTACGAAGTTTCTACGAAACTTACAAATTTCAGGGAGACTTTTTTTTCCTGCCCCCGCGAGGCCTTTCTCCGTTTTTGAAAAGAAAAAGGCGCCTTTTCTTGCATATTCGACGGGAAATGCGTAATTTTGCACGCACATTAACAGGTAAACAAAGAAAAAACTAAGCAAAATGTTAAGAATAGCCGTACAATCGAAAGGACGTCTTTACGACGACACCATGAACCTCTTGAGCGAGGCCGACATCAAGGTGGGGGCCTCCAAGCGCACCCTGCTGGTCAGCGCACAGAACTTCCCCCTGGAGGTGCTCTACCTGCGCGACGACGACATACCGCAGAGCGTGGCCACCGGCGTGGCCGACATCGGCGTGGTGGGCGAGAACGAACTCATGGAGCGAGGCGAGGATGCAGAGATCATATCGCGCTTGGGCTTCTCCAAGTGCCGGCTGTCGTTAGCCATACCCAAGGACGCGGACTACCAGGGCCTTGAGTGGTTCAACGGCAAGAAGATCGCCACCAGCTACCCCAACATCCTGCGACAATTCCTGCACTCGAAGGGCATCAGCACCGACATACACGTCATTACCGGATCCGTGGAGATAAGCCCGGGCATAGGACTGGCCGACGGCATCTTCGACATCGTCTCCTCGGGCTCCACGCTCGTCAGCAACAACCTGCGCGAGGTGGAGGTGGTCATGCAGAGCGAGGCACTGCTCATTGGCTACAAGAAGATGGACGCCGAGAAGCGACAGCTGCTCAGCGAGCTGCTCTTCCGCTTCAAGGCCGTGAAGGACGCCGAGGACAAGAAGTACGTACGCATGAACGCCCCGAAGGCCCGGCTGGAGGAAATCATCAGCGTGCTGCCTGGCCTGAAGAGCCCCACCATCATTCCACTGGCCGACGAGGAGTGGTGCTCCGTGCACACCGTCTTGGACCAGAAGCAGTTCTGGCAGATCATAGGCCGCCTGAAGGAACTCGGCGCACAGGGCATCCTCGTGACGCCGATTGAGAAGATGATTATGTAAAAGCCTCATTTACGAGGTACGAGGTGCGAGCTCGAACCTCGTACCTCGAATAAAGAATAAGAAAAAAGATGAAGATATACAGATACCCAACAAGCGAAGAGCGGGGCGAGATTATTGCCCGCCCAAGGCTCGACCTCACCGAGCTGAACCACACCGTGGCCACGGTGCTGGCCGACGTCAAGGAGCGCGGCGACGAGGCCGTACGCCAGTACGAGCTGAAGTTTGACCGCGCACGGCTTGACACGCTGGCCGTCACGGAGGAGGAAATGGACGAGGCCGAACGCCAAGTCAGCAACGAGCTGCGCGACGCCATCATCCTGGCCCACCACAACATCAAGGTGTTCCACGTTGCCCAGCGCTTCGTAGGCCAGAAGGTGAAGACGCAGGAGGGCGTCGTCTGCTGGCAGAAGAGCGTGGCCATAGAGCGCGTGGGGCTCTACATTCCCGGCGGCACTGCCCCACTCTTCTCGACCGTGCTCATGCTGGCCACGCCGGCCAAGATAGCCGGATGCCGCGAAATCGTGCTCTGCACACCGCCCAACGCCGAAGGCAAGGTGAACCCCGCCATCCTCGTGGCAGCCCGCATTGCCGGCGTCAGCAAGGTCTTCAAGGCCGGAGGCGTACAGGCCATCGGCGCCATGGCCTACGGCACGGAGTCGGTACCCAAGGTGTATAAAATCTTCGGACCCGGCAACCAGTACGTCATGGCCGCCAAGCAGCAGGTCAGCCTGGACGACGTTGCCATCGACATGCCGGCCGGACCCTCCGAGGTCTGCGTCCTGGCCGATGCCAAGGCCAACGCCGAGTTTGTGGCCGCCGACCTGCTCTCGCAGGCCGAGCACGGCGCCGACTCGCAGGTGCTGCTCATCACCACCTCGGAGGAACTGCTCCAGCAGGTGCAGCAGCAGGTTGAACAACAGCTCGAACGCCTGCCCCGCAAGGAGCTGGCCGCCAAGGCACTATCCCATAGCTGTTCAGTGCTCGTCGGTACTACCGACGAGATGATAGACCTGGCCAACGCCTACGCCCCCGAGCACCTCGTCATTCAGACCGAGGACTACGAGCAGCTGGCCGACCGCGTCATCAATGCGGGCAGCGTCTTCCTGGGCCCCTACGCCTGCGAGAGTGCCGGCGACTACGCCAGCGGCACCAACCACACCCTGCCCACCCACGGCTACGCCACCGCCTACAGCGGCGTGAACCTGGACTCCTACTGCCGCAAGATAACCTTCCAGCACCTCACCGCCGACGGCATTCGCCACATAGGCCCCGCCGTTGAGCTCATGGCCGAGGCCGAACAGCTGCAGGCCCACAAGAACGCAATGACGGTTCGGAGATTAGCCCCCTAAGTTAGGGGGTTGGGGGTCTGAACAAGCTTATAGCCCCCTAAGTTAGGGGGTTGGGGGTCTGAACAAGAGCCTTAGAAGCCTTATCAGCCCCCTAAGTTAGGGGGTTGGGGGTCTGAACAAGCTAACAAGCAAAAAAATAAATATATGAACTACTCAAGCCACCCAGTCACCAAGGAGTCCAGGCAACTCTTACGCAAGACGGCGACTCATGCAGAGCGAAAGCTGTGGAAACACTTAAGAAACAGACAACTGGATGGCTACAGGTTCAGGCAACAACACGGCTTCGGCCCTTACGTGTTAGACTTTTACTGTCCTTCACTGAGATTGTGCATTGAGGTGGATGGAGAAGTACACGACATAGAAGAAAACAAGAAGAAAGACGAATCAAGAACGGAGTTCCTGGAAAAGAACAAGATTCTGGTCTTGAGAGTCAGGAATGAAGAAGTGGACCAAGACATAGATGGTGTATTAGTTAGAATTAGAAAGTTTATCAATGATATGAAGCTAAATTGTTCAGACCCCCAACCCCCTAACTTAGGGGGCTTAAAAGACTTAGGGGGCTTAAAAGACTTAGAGGGCTTGGTAAGAAAAAACATCTGGAGCCTCGCTCCCTACAGCTCAGCCCGCGACGAATACTCGGGCAAGGAGGCACACGTCTTCCTCGACGCTAACGAGAACCCCTATAACGACCCCTACAACCGATACCCCGACCCGCTGCAGCGCGAGCTGAAACAGCGCATAGCCAAGCTAAAGGGAGTCGCGGAGGACATGATCTTCCTGGGCAACGGCAGCGACGAGGCCATCGACCTGCCCTACCGCATATTCTGCGAACCGGGCCAGGACAACGTGGTGGCCATAGCACCCACCTACGGCATGTATAAGGTGTGTGCCGACATTAACAACGTGGAGTACCGGCCCGTGCTGCTCGACGAGAACTACCAGATGAGCGCCGACCGCCTGCTGGCCGCCACCGACGAACGGACGAAGCTCATTTGGATATGCTCGCCCAACAACCCGACGGGCAACTCCTTCCCCAGGGAGCAGATGCTACGCGTCATCCAGGAGTTCCGGGGCATCGTCATCATTGACGAGGCCTACGGCGACTTCTCGCAGCAGCCCTCCATGCGCAGCGAACTCAGCCGCCACGAGAACCTCATCGTGCTCAACACCTTCAGCAAGGCCTGGGGACTGGCCGCCATCCGACTGGGCATGGCCTTCGCCTCGAAGGACATCATCAGCATATATAATAAGGTGAAGTACCCCTACAACGTCAACCTGCTGACACAGCAGCAGGCCCTGAAGGCACTGGACGACCCCTTCGAGGTGGACAAGTGGGTGAAGATGCTGCTCGGCGAGCGCACGCGCCTCATGGCCGCCTTCCGCGAGCTGCCCACGTGCCAGAAGGTCTATCCCACCGACGCCAACTTCTTCCTGGCACGCATGACCGACGCGCAGAAGACGTACGACTACCTCGTGGAGCGGGGCATCATCGTACGTAACCGCACGCGCGTGGAGCTCTGCCAGAACTGCCTGCGCGTCACCATCGGCATGCGCGGCGAAAACAACGAGCTGCTGGCCGCCCTGAGGCAGTTCTGAGCAAAGGCCTGGGGGGAGGAAAGTGTTAAGAAACCCTTAGAACGGCCTTTTTCATCGAAGAATAGGCCAAGAAGTTCTATTAACTCGAAACGTGTATCTAACTTGTTCGTTCGTCTGGCAGAGAATATCTATCTTTGCATCGATAAAATGAGTTGATATGAAGAGACTTTTTATGTTGACGACTGCGCTGGCCATCATGCTCGGTGCCGAAGCGCAGAAGAAGTGGACTCTCAACGAGTGCATTGACCATGCCATAGAAAACAACATCTCACTGAAAAAGAAACAGTTGGCAGCACGCTCGGCTACCGAGGACCGGCGCCAGGCACAGGCAGCACTGCTGCCCTCGCTCTCGGCATCGACCAACCAGAGCGTGGGCTACCGGCCCTGGACTAACAGCGGAGTGACCACCGTGACCAACGGAACGGCCACCAGCAGCGTGAAGAAGACCTACTACAACGGCTCCTACGGGCTGAACGCCCAGTGGACCGTCTGGAACGGCAACCGCAACCACAACCAGGTGCGACTGAACAGGCTGGCCGAGGAGTCGGCCCTGCTGGACAGTGCCGTCACGGCCAACACGCTGCAGGAGCAGATAGCCCAGCTCTACGTGCAGATACTCTACCAGCGGGAGGCCATCAACGTGAGCCGCCAGAGCCTGGAGGCCAGCCGCCTGAACGAGCAGCGCGGAGAGGAGATGGTCCAGGTGGGCAAGATGTCGAAGGCCGACCTGGCACAGCTCACCGCACAAAGAGCCACCGACGAGTACAACCTCGTGAACCAGCAGAGCAACCTGGCCGACTACACGCTACAGCTGAAGCAGCTCCTGGAGATAACCGACGAACTCTTCGAGATAGACGCTCCGACAGCTACCGACGAGGCAGCCCTGCAGGACATACCCTCGCTGCCGGCGGTCTATGAGACAGCATTAGCCTCAAGGCCCGAAATCAAGATGAGCCAGCTGAACATCAGCCAGAGCGACCTGCAGCTCGGCATAGAGAAGGCCAAAAGACTGCCCACCATCAGCCTGACCGGAGGCGTGGGCACGAGCACCAACTCGCTGAACCAGAACGGATGGGGCAACCAGATGAAGACCAACTTCGACATGTCGGCAGGAGCATCGGTCAGCATACCCATCTTTGACAACCGCACGGCACGGACAGCCATCAACAAGGCCAAGATAGCCCAAGAGGACGCCCTGCTGAGCCTGCAGGAGGAGCAGAAGCGCCTCTACGCCACCGTGGAGGGCTACTGGCTCGACGCTCAGACCAACCAGCAACTCTTCCGGGCAGCTCGGCTCAACGTGGAGAGCGAGACGGCCAGCTACGAGCTGCTGAGCGAACAGTTCCGCTTGGGGCTGAAGAACATCATCGAGCTGACCAACGGCAAGACCAACCTGCTCGACGCGCAACAGAAGATGCTGCAGGCCAAGTACCTGACCATACTGAACCAGCAGCTGCTCAGGTTCTACCAAGGTGAAACAATGAACATATAAGGATATAGATGAAGAACAAGAAACTATGGGTCGGCATAGCCGCTGCGGCGGTCTGTCTGGCCACAGCCGCCTACTTCATTTTCGGCGGCAAGAAAGAAACAAAGGTGTCGCTCGAAACGGCCAACGTGGAGAAGCAGGACATAGAGACCACCATAACGGCCACGGGAACCATTGAGCCCGTGACGTCGGTCACCGTGGGTACCCAGGTCAGCGGCATCGTATCGAAACTGTACGTCGATTACAACTCGGTGGTCAAGAAGGGACAGGTCATTGCCGAACTGGACAAGACCAACCTGACCAGCGAGCTGAACACCGCAAGGGCTAACCTGGCCAGCGCAGAGAGCTCTGCCAACTACGAGCTGGCCAACTACAACCGCTACAAGACGCTCTACGACAAGGGACTGGTGAGCGCCGACGACTACGAGAGTGCACAGCTGGCCTACCAGAAAGCTCGCGAGCAGGTGAACACCGCACGCGAAAGCGTGAAGAAGGCACAGACCAACCTGGGCTACGCCACCATTACCAGCCCCATCGACGGCGTGGTGCTCTCGAAGTCGGTAGAGGAAGGACAGACGGTGGCCGCATCGTTCAACACGCCGGAGCTCTTCACCATAGCTCAGGACCTGACCGACATGCGCGTCATAGCCGACATTGACGAGGCCGACATCGGCGGAGTGCTCGAAGGACAGCGCGTGGCCTTCACCGTAGATGCCTTCCCCGACGACTCCTTCGAGGGAAGGGTGACGCAGGTAAGACAGCAGGCTACCACCGAGAGCAACGTCGTGACCTACGAGGTGGTCATATCGGCACGCAACGACAACCTGAAGCTCAAACCCGGGCTGACGGCCAACGTCACCATATACACCATGGAGAAGAAAGACGTGCTGGCAGTGCCCTCGAAGGCTCTGCGCTTCATGCCCACGGAGGCTATGCTGACCGAGGGACAGCACATAGAGGACACCCAGGCCAAGGCGAAGCTCTGGACCCTGGAGGGCACCACCTTCAAGGCGCACGCCGTGGAGACGGGCATTACCAACGGCACCCTGACGGAGATACTGAGCGGCATCAGTGCCGGCACGCAGGTGCTCACCGACTTCAGCCTTAGCGGCGCCGAAGAGGCTCCCGCCGAACAGGCCGGCAACCCCTTCATGCCGAAGCGGCCGAATAATAAGAAGAAGTAAAGAAAAAAGGGGACTCTCCCCCAGCCCCTCCCTGTAAGGGAGGGGAGTAGATACACAGAAGCAACATTAGCAAAAGGAAAAAAAAGGAAGCAAAAGAAAAAAAAGAGAATGAACAAAGAGCAAAACATAAAAGTAACCACCAGTCATACCTCTCCCCTCCCTCACAGGGAGGGGCTGGGGGTGGGTCTGGAGAGCCCACATCATAACTCTCCCCTCCCTCACAGGGAGGGGCCGGGGGTGGGTCTCTTCCCTCACAGGGAGGGGCCGGGGGTGGGTCTGGAGAGTTTCACCTTTCACAGATATGGGGTATAAGACGGCATCACCTGACAGATATGGACTGCTGAAGACCTTTGCCCGTGAGAACAGAAAGAACCCTACACTGGCGGAAACGGTCTTGTGGGAACATCTGAGGAAAGAAATGGGAGGAGTCAAGTTTCTGCGACAGCACGTCATTGGCGACTATATCGTAGATTTTGTGTCGCGCCACGACGGACTCATCATCGAAGTGGATGGAGCCTACCACGCTGAACCCCGTCAGGCACACGATGACCGGCTGAGAGAAGAAGACCTGGAACGCATGGGCTATCATGTCCTACGATTCTCTAACGAAGAAGTACTCTACGATACGGAAAACGTCATCAGCCGGATAGAACAATACTTCAACGGATAAGACGGTCATAGAAACAACATCAGCAAAAGGAAACAAAAGAAAAAAAGGAAGCAAAAGAATGAACAAAGAACAAAACATAAAAGTAACCACCAGTCATACCTCTCCCCTCCCTCACAGGGAGGGGCCGGGGGAGAGTCTGGAGAGTCCACATCATACCTCTCCCCTCCCTCACAGGGAGGGGCCGGGGGTGGGTCTGGAGAGTCCCGTCATTGAACTACAAAACGTAAAGCGCTACTTCCAGGTGGGCAGCGAGACGGTGAAGGCCCTCAGGGGCGTATCGTTCAAGATATACGAGGGCGAGTTCGTCACCATACAGGGCACGTCAGGCTCAGGCAAGAGCACCCTGCTGAACCAGCTGGGCTGCCTGGACACGCCCACCTCAGGCGAATACTACCTGGACGGCATCAGCGTGCGCACAATGTCGAAGACACAGCGCGCCCACCTGAGAAACAGGAAGATTGGCTTCGTCTTCCAGAACTACAACCTGCTGGCCAAGACGACCGCCGTGGAGAACGTGGAGCTGCCACTGATGTATAACTCGGAGGTGTCGGCAAAGGAGCGCAGGGAACGTGCCGTGAGAGCCCTGCAGGCCGTGGGACTGGGCGACCGGCTGGAACACAAGTCGAACCAGATGTCGGGTGGACAGATGCAGCGCGTAGCCATAGCCCGGGCGCTGGTCAACGACCCGGCCGTGCTACTGGCCGACGAGGCCACGGGAAACCTGGACACCCGCACGTCGTTCGAGATGCTGGTGCTCTTCCAGGAACTCTACCGTCAGGGACACACCATCATCTTCGTGACCCACAACCCCGAGATAGCCGAATACTCGAGTCGCAACATCAACCTGCGCGACGGCAAGATACGCGAGGACACCATCAACCACAACATCAAGTCGGCGGCCGAGGCGCTGGCCGCGCTGCCGAAGCCGGTGGATGATTAGGACCCTCCCCCAGCCCCTCCCTATATGGAGGGGAGGGAAATGACCGGAGGGTCGGTTTATTTGAACGAATAATAATAAAAATAGTATAAACCAATAAAAAAGGAGCCCCTGTAAGTAATTACTCCCCTCCCTTACAGGGAGGGGCATGGGGGAGGGTCTTATGAACATATTGAACCTGTTTAAAGTAAGCATTCGGGCCGTAGCCAACAACAAGATGAGGTCGTTCCTCTCCATGCTGGGCATCATCATCGGCGTGGCGGCAGTCATCATCATGATGTCGATAGGACAAGGCTCGAAGGAAAGCATACGCGCCGAACTCTCAACCATGGGCACCAACCTGCTGACCATCAGGCCGGGAGCCGACATGAGAGGCGGCGTAAGACAAGACCCCTCGGCCATGCAGACGCTGAAGATGGCCGACTACGAGAGCATCGTCAAGCAGAAGAAGTTCGTGACGAAGGTGTCGCCCGAAGTAACGGCCAGCGGACAGGTCATCTACGGCAACAACAACACGACGACCACCGTCTATGGCGAGAGCACCGAGTACCTGGACATCAAGCTCTGGAGCGTTGAGGAGGGAGACTGCTTCACCGACGAGGACATCAAGAAGGCCAGCAAGGTCTGCGTGGTGGGAAAAACCATCGTCGATGAACTCTTTGCCGACGGTCAGGACCCCATAGGCAAGTCCATACGCTTCAAGAGCATACCCATGCGCATAGTGGGCGTGCTGAAGTCGAAGGGCTACAACTCATGGGGCATGGACCAGGACAACGTCATCATAGCCCCCTACACCACGGTGATGAAGCGCATAGCCGCACAGACCTTCTTCTCGAGCATCAACTGCTCGGCCATTACCGAGGAACTCTCGGACGCTGCCATCGAGGAGCTGACCCAGATACTGCGCACAAACCACAAGCTCAAGGAGGAGGCCGACGACGACTTCACCATACGGTCGCAGGCGGAGATGATGGAGACCATGTCAACCACCATGGACACCGTGACCATCATCCTCGTGGTGGCGGCGGCCTTCTCGCTACTCGTGGCCGGCATCGGCATCATGAACATCATGCTCGTATCGGTCACCGAGCGCACCAAGGAGATTGGCCTGCGCATGGCCGTGGGAGCCACCGGGGCCGTCATCTCGCTGCAATTCCTCATTGAGTCGGTTCTCATATCGCTGACGGGCGGACTGTTAGGCATCGTGACAGGCTGCAGCGTCAGTGCCCTGCTCGTGCCACTGATGGGCATGCCCAGCTCTGTACCCGCCTGGAGCATCTGGGTGTCGTTCTTCGTCTGCGTATGCATAGGCGTACTGTTCGGATACATACCCGCACAGAAGGCTGCCAACATGGACCCCATAGAAGCCATACGCCATGAGTAAGCAAGCCGCTGTCCTCCTGCATGCTGCCATCTGGGTGGTGCTCTTCCTGATGCCGCTGACGTTCTTCGGCTACACGCCGAACATGAGCATCAAGCACTTCCTCATGCTCAGCGTATCGCCGCTCATCACCATGCTCGTGTTCTACGCCAACTACCTGTGGCTCATTCCCCGATACTTCATGCGCCGCGAACGCCAGAAGTTCTGGGTCATCAACGGCGTGCTGGTAGTGACGATGGGGGTGGCCATCCACTACTGGATGGACTTCATACACAACATCTTCGACGAAGGGATAATACCCTACCACGAACTGACAGCGGTGGAGGTGCTGACCTTCGTGCTGCACGATATCTTCCAGCTGGCGGTGGCCGTCTTCGTGGCCACGACGATACAGATGGCCGTGCGATGGCAGCACTTGGAGACGGCACGCCGCGAGGCCGAAGCAGCCCGCGCAGAGGCCGAGCTGAAGAACCTGCGCTTGCAGCTGAACCCCCACTTCCTGCTGAACACGCTGAACAACATCTACGCACTGACCAGCATTGACCCGCTCAGGGCACAGGAGACGATACAGGAGTTAAGCGAAGTCATGCGCCACGTGCTCTACGACAACCAGAAGCGCCGCGTGCCCTTAGACGAGGAGCTGCAGTTCCTGGGCAACTACGTCAAGCTCATGCGCATCAGGCTGCCTCGGCAGGTGGAGGTGACGTACGAGACGAAGCTGCCGCGTCAGGGCACGGCGAAGATAGAGGTGGCACCCATGATCTTTGCCTCGCTGGTAGAAAACGCTTTCAAACATGGAGTCAGCCCTACGCTCGACTCGTATATACATATTGAGATAACAGCCGACGAGCGATTCGTCCGCTGCGACATCAGAAACTCTAACCACCCCAAGTCGGAAGCTGACCACAGTGGCCACGGCATAGGCCTCAGGCAGATGCAGCACCACCTGGACATTGAGTACCCAGGCAAGTACCAGTGGAACTATGGAGTAAGCGACGACGGAGGGGAATACTATTCAACAATTACAATTAAACCCTAACAACAACAACAACATGCTAATTACAACCGCTATCATCGACGACGAGCCTTTGGCAGCACAACTGCTTGAGAGCTACGTCAAGAAGACGCCGTTCCTGCAACTGACGGGAACCTACAACAGCGCCATTGAGGCGATGAGAACGCTGCGTACGCAACCAGTACAACTGCTTTTCCTCGACATCCAGATGCCGGAGCTTTCGGGCATCGAATTTGCAACCATCCTGCCTTCAACCACGAGAATCGTCTTTACGACGGCCTTTCCGCAGTATGCCATCGACGGCTACAAAGTCAACGCGCTGGACTACCTGCTGAAACCTATAGCCTACGAAGACTTCCTGAAGTCGGCCAACAGGGCCCTGGACTTCTTCACGCTGATTGACAAGCAGGAGCACCTGTCGAAGGACCGCTTCCTCTTCATCAAGAGCGAGTACAAGCTGGTGCGCATTGACTTTGATGACATCACCTACATTGAAGGACTGAAGGACTACGTACGTTTCTACCTGAAGGACGGACAGAAGCTGATGAGCCTGATGAACATGAAGAAGCTGGAGGACTACCTGCCCATGCCCGAGTTCATGCGCGTTCACCGCTCGTTCATCGTCCGCATGCCCACCATACCCCTGGTGGAAAGGAACCGGCTGGTCTATGGCGACCAGTACATCCCCATCTCTGACTCGTACAAGGACGACGTGCAGCGCTATTTAGACAGCCACACGCTATCCTAAAGAAACACGAGAGCGCCTGGAGGTTTCCCCTCCAGGCGCTTTTTACTTCTGGAGGGGAAACCTCCAGACACTCTCGCGCGTTTATCTCCTGCTGCGGGAGACCATCGTCTTTACCTTATTATTATAACGCGTGGCGGCGAGCAGCTCGCCAATGGTGAGGTGCATGCGCCACTGCCAGCGGTTGTAAGGGTCGCTGGGCACGTTGATGCGCTCGGAGCGCACGTCGCGGCCGCGCAGCTCAGCGTCCATGGACAGCCAGTCCTGCAGCTGCAGGATGCAGAGGGCCGACGGGCAGTACAGGTGGCGGGCAATGATTTCCTCAGCCAGATGAGCCGGCAGCTGCTGAGGGGCACGCCCCTGCTTCTGCATCATGGTGACGTAGTAACGCTGGGTGCGCTCCGGACTCTCCTCCCACCAGAGGCGCAAGGGCGGCATGTCGTGGGTGGAGATGGTGCAGACGGAACGCTGCGGGTAGGCATCGACGTGGGCAAACTCCTCACCCTGCTGCTTGGGCAGGGCCTGAACCTCGAGCGAAAGAATGCGCAGCTGGTCGAGCACGGGAGCCACGCAGTCGGGCAGCATGCCAAGGTCCTCGGCACAGACGAGCATGCGCGTATCGTGCAGCATGGCGGGCAGCCGCTGCAGGGCCTGGGCACCCCAGAAGAAGTTGTGGCGCTGGTAGAAGTAGTTGTTGTAGAGCCGCATGAAGGCATCCTGCTGCTCGTCGCTCAGGGAGCGGAAGATGGGTTCCTGACGCGCGCCGATGCGTGGATGGAACATGTCCTTCTGGCGTGGGTCCTCCACAAAGAGCACGTCGCCCAGCAGACGGTAGAGGCCGTCGCGTATCCAGAGGCTGTGCTCGTCGGTCTTGCCCTCGAAGTACTGCTCTACCTTGCGCTGGGTGGAGTAGTCGTCCTTCAGGGCGTAAAGGCCGTAAGCCTTCGGCAGGAGAAAGTGGTCGCGCACGTACTTGGCGTGGATGCCGAAGGTGCGCTCAATGATGCTGTCGTTGATGTAGGGCTCAGTGTAGAGCTCGCGGCGGAAGGGCAGTCCGAAGTACTCTATCTCGCCCACCGTGAGCGGCAAGGCGGGTGAGAAGTGGCCCAGCACGCCCTGTACGGCATGGGCAGGAATCTCCCAGATGCGGAAGAAGCCTAAGATGTGGTCAATGCGCAGTGCATCAAAGTATTGCTCCATGTGGCTCAGGCGTTGCTTGAGCCTAAGCGTCAGGGCTTCGTTCTCCCAGTTGTAGGTGGGGAAGCCCCAATTCTGGCCAAAGGTGGAGAAGGTGTCAGGCGGTGTGCCCGTCTGCATGTCCATGTGGAAGAGGTCGGGCTGCGAGAGCGTCTCGGCACTGTCGCGGTTAACGCCGATGGGCAGGTCGCCCTTCAGAATGATGCCTTTCTTCCTGGCGTAGTCGGCGGCCGCCTTCAGCTGCAGGTGCAGGTGGTATTGCGTAAAGGCAATGAGCTGTGCAGCATCGTCGGCAGCGTCAGGCGTGTGGGCCAGCAGGAAGCTGACGTAGTCCTTCAGCCACCAGTCGTTATCAGCCTGCCACTGCCTGAAGTCGGCCGACTGGAGGGTCTGCAGGCCCCGTTCGGCAAAGAGCTCGCGCAGGTAGGCCGACTTGACCCTATCGACGGCCTCGTAGTCGGAATACGGCAGCGCGTTCAGCTCCTGGCGCTGACGGTGGTAGTGGGTCATGCGCTGCTTGGAGCGCAGCGTGCCGAGCTGTTCCAGGTCGAGGTAGTGCGGATGCAGGGCAAAGCCGCTGACGATGTTGTAGGGATAAGAGTCGCCCCAGCGGTGGGTCAGCGTGGTATCGTTGACGGGAAGCGTCTGGATTATCTTCATGCCCGTAGCCTCGGCCCAATCGACGAAGCGCCTGAGGTCGCCGAAGTCGCCTACGCCATAGCTGCTCTCGCTGCGCAGCGAGAACACGGGAACAGCCACGCCGGCACAGCGCCAGTCGTCCTCACGGACGCGGAGCTGGTCGCCCGTCAGTACGAGGACTGTTCCTTCGGGGAACCCCGCCCCACCCGCTTCGGCGGTGCCTGACGTTACGGGCACCTCGGCCACGCGGTTGTCGCCTTCCTCCCAAGCCACGAAGGCGTGGGTAGCATCGTCGATGATGACGTACTTGTACTCTAAGGGAAACAGCATGCCTAAGGCGTTGACGGAGAGCATCCACTCGTGCTGACCGGCATACTGCATGCGGATGTAGCGGCTGGTATTCCAGGAACCGAGGGCCGGATGGCTGCCTGAGACGCCTAACGACTGGCCCGCCTTGAGCTGGGGAGCCGCCACACGGAACACCAGCGTGCGGCGGAACAGGGGCAGACGCAGGGCCTCCACATGTTCGCCCACCGCCCGGTGAGTCATGGCGGCATAGGCATTGGTGTAAAGGTGGAAGCAGAGCGGCTGGTCGTGCCACTGGTCAGGGAAGACGTAGTCCTTCGTGGAGTCAAAATGATAACGGCGGGGCACCATGTCCCACTCGCGCCTGAGCAGCGTCTCGTCGGCTGCACGCACCTCGTAGGCGTAGCAGATTTCGCTGATGGGGTGATGGCGGCTCTCGAGGGCCGCCGTCTCGAGGGTCCAGAGGTTGCCGTCGTCGGTCTGCATCAGGTGGATGTACTGGCGGACGGTGCCATCCTGGCTGCGGTACTCGATGTTGACGTAAAGGCTTTCGCCCCACGCCGTATTGTAGTGTATGGTGAATTTCAGTTTCATAAGTGCAAAGGTACGAAAAGGCTGACGAAAATGCAAATCTTTTTGCCACCTTTTATTGGTTAGCAGAATTATTTGTCGTATATTTGCAGGCAAAACAATCAACTGGCATACTCCGACATGAACAAAACAATCAAGAAACTACTCAAGATAACGGCAATCCTGGCAGGCTCAGTAGTCGCCCTGCTGGTCCTGGCCGCCGTTCTTCTGAACACGCCGTCTGTCCACCGGTGGCTCGTCAACTACGCTACTGAGGCACTGAGCGAAAAGCTGAACACGAAGGTCAGCATAGAGCAGGCCGACATCAACGTCTGGGGAGGCCGCGTCAACCTCTACGGCATGAACATCGACGACCGTGAGCAACGCAAGCTGCTGCAACTGAAGGAGCTGTCGGTTCACCTGGACCTGATGAAGCTGATGGACAACCAGCTCATCATCAAGAAGGCCGCGGTGGTAGGACTGGATGCTGCCATCATTCCGAAGACGGACTCGACGGAGGCCAACTTCCAGTTTATCATCGATGCGTTCAAGAAACCGAAGACGGACTCCATAGCCCCTGCCGACACCACGCGGAAGAAGCAGAAGATGGAGCTGGACATCAGCTCCGTCAAGCTGCAGGACATACACATCAACTGGGGCAAGGGCGACGCACGCCTGCTGAGGGCTGAGAGCAGCAGGACGTGGAGCGGGAAGCACGAGGTGGAAATAGAAGACCTCATCGTCAAGACCGACAACCACAAGCCGCGTAAGAACACGGGCAAGCCGAAAAGAGGCTGGTTCGACGTAGGCCACCTCGACATAACGGCCAACGCCCGACTGACCGTTGACCCCACCGAGAAGGACTCGCTAAGGATAGAGCTGCAGGAGGCGACGGCCGTCGATACGCTGACGGGCATCGACATACGCGACCTGCGCGCCCGGGCTGTGCTGTCGGGCGGCGTGCTGCACCTGCAGGACATCAACGTACAGCAAGTCCGGACGGTGCTGAACATTCAGAACGCCGTGATGCAGCTGCCGAACAAGAAGAAGGGGAAGAAACTCAGCTTCGAGACGGGCCCCATCAAGGGGACGGCCATCCTGCAGGACATAGCAAGGCCCTTCTCGAAGGCGCTGGCGAACTTCCGCCCCCCCTTAGACCTGAGCCTGACCATGAGCGGTAACGACTCGACGCTCTACTTCCACAACGTCAACGTCAACACGCAGGACAAGACGCTGACCATCAAGGCCAAGGGCGACATCAGCGGACTGAAGAAGAAGAAAGAGCTCGACGTGCACTTCCGCGTCAACAGCATGAACACCAGCACGAAGACGGCGGAGAAAATCATCAACCAGTTTGTAGTCAAGAAGTTCATGATGAAGCAGCTGCACAACCTCGGAAGCATACGCTATACGGGCGACTTCCACGTCATCTACCGGCGTGAGCAGTTTGGCGGCACACTGGCTACGAAGGCCGGCAACCTGAACTTCTTCTTCGAAATCAACGACGACACGAAGTACATATCGGGCAGGGCCAGCAGCCGGAACCTGAACCTCGGCAAGGTGATGGAAATAAAGAAGCTCGGCAACATCGAGGCCAGCGCCACCTTCAAGATAGACATAGACAAGAAGCGCACCCTGGCCATGCGCCGCAAGAAGGGCGGCAAGCTGCCCATAGGCACCGTCTTTGCCAAGGTCGATGACTCGTCGTACGCCGGTGTGCACGTGCGCCACCTGACGGCCGACATACGCAGCGACGGTGCAGAGGCGGTGGGCGACGTCAAGAAGGTGGGCTCGGTGGGCGACATTGCGTTTACCTTCTACTTCACCGACACGAACGAGATGCACAAAATGAGAATCAAGCACTCGAAGCTGAAGATACACTGGCCGTGGGAAAAGAGAGACAAGGACGACAAGGCGGAGAAGAAGAAGGACAAGAAGAAAAAGGCGGAAGACAAGAAGAAGCCTGAAGAGAAGAAGAAAAAGAAGAAGTTTCTCGGTATATTCTGAACAGAAAGAAGTTCCTCACAGCGAGGAACTTCTTTCTATTATCTCTAAGCACATGCGACTGTTGTGGTAAGGACACTTCCAGAAGCCGGCCTTGTCATCGACGGTGTTCAGCGTACCGTCAGGATGGCGGCTCCAGTGCCACTCGCCATAGACGTAGTCAATGAGCTGTGTCTTGATGTATTCCCAGCCCTGCCAGGCGCGCTGGAGAGCCTGCTCGTCGCCGAAGTACTGGTAGAGGTTAAACCAGCCTACGACGTTCTCTGCCTGTACCCACCAGTGCAGGTCGTCGTCAACACGACCCGTATCAAGGTTGGCCTCATGGATCATCGAACCGTCAGGACGCAAACCCTTGGCCGAGGCCTCAGCCACCATCTGGACGATGGGCTCCACCTTGCGCAGCACGTCGCTGTCGCCAAGCACCAGGGCAGCCTCGTGCATGAGCCACGAACACTCAATGTCGTGGCCGTAGCTCTCTAAGTGGCCGGCACCGCGCCTCCAGTCCATCTCGAAGAAGAGGTCCAGGTGGTGCGTCTCGGGGTTCAGAATCTTGTCGGTGAAGATGTCTATCAGGTTTCTCAGGGCTGCCTCCACCCTATTCTTCGTCTCCCGGGGAACCGTCACATCTACAGGAAGCACAGCGCCCACCACGGGAACATAATTGACGGACTCTGTGACATCAAGCTCCTTCAGGCAGCGGTAGAGGTTGGTGTAGGGTTCAATAATGTGCAGGTGAGTGTTCTGCGACTTGGGGAAGTTGGCGTCCAGCTCCGAGAGGCGCATGTCGGCTATCGGGCCCCACTCGCGGGTGCAAGCCTCTATGTAGCCGTTGTACTCGTGGTCCAGCGCGTGCTGCTCGATGCAGTCGAAGAGCTGCAGGGCGCAGTCTAAGGCCTCGCGGTCGCCCGTGGCACGTGCATACTCAGACATGCCGTAGATGGCGAAGCCGATGGCGTAGAACTGCTTCTTCGTGTCGAGCGGGTTGCCCTTGTAGTCAACGCTCCAATAGACGCCGCCGTACTTCTTGTCGATGAAGTGGTCGATGATGTAGTTCTTGGCACGGGTGGCGGCTTCGAGGTATTCGTCGAGGTGCGAGGTGCGAGGCGAGAGGTGAGAAAGTACTCGGTAGGCCGCCGAGAACGACCAGAGGATGCGGGCATTGAGGATGGCTCCCTTCTCGGCGTCGGCGTGCAGCACTCCGTGACCGTCAATGCGGCCGTAGAAGCCGCCGTTCTCGTGGTCCTGCATCTTGTCGAGCCAGAAGCGCAGGATGTTCTGCTCCAGGACATCCTGCATTTCGCGTTTCATTGTTTCTACTTTGTTCATGTCTTACTTCTTAATAGGATACAGGTACAACAAGCCCATCATGATGACCACGATGGCAGCGGGGAAGAGCGAGAACAGGGCCCACACCATGCTGCGTACCGACTCCATGTCGGTAATGGTGATGATGGTCTCACCCGTCACCTCGTCGGTGCCCGACATGAAGCCGGCAATGCCTAACAGCAGGGCAACGAGCGAGCCGGAGATGGCGGTGCCGAACTTCTGGGCCATCGTTCCGCTGGAGAATATCAAGCCCGTAGAGCTCGTGCCGTTCTTCTCGGTAGCATAGTCGGCCACGTCGGCATACATCGACCACAGCAGCGGAGAGTAGAGTCCCACGCCGACCGACGTAAGAATGACCACAGCCACCATGACCCAGATATAGGCCGGGTCCATCGGGATGAAGTAGAAGACGACGGAGAACACCAGACAGATGACGGCGGCATAGAAGAAGGCCTTGACCTTCGAGCCTGCCCACTGGGTGAACTTGGGCGACAGGCCGCCGAAGATCATGCACGTCACCTCGCCGAAGGTCATGAAGACGGTGTAGTTGATGATGAGTCCGCTCACCGTCACGTCACCGTGCAGACAGTACTCCAGCAGGTAGCCGGCCACTGCATAGCGGAAGCCGTTGAAGAAGTTGGTGCAGATACCTACGAGCGTCAGGTATATCCAGGGCTTGTTCTTGAACAAGTCGGCAAAGGGCTTGAGCGAGAACTTCTCGGCGCGCACGGGCTTCAGTCGCTCCTTCGTGAGCAGTCCGCAGGCCAGGGTGCCTGCCGCTGCCAAGACGCCGAAGAAGACGCCGATGACGGCATACTGGTGCTGCTTGGCTGCTACGGTGTAAGTACCGTCGGCCATCTTGTCGCCACCTATAAACTCAATGATGTAGGGGAACGAGAGCAGCGTGATGAAGCCCATGGCGTAGGCTCCCACCATGCGGAACGAGGAGAACTGGTTCTTCTCGTTGTCGTTGTCGGTCATGACACCGAGTAGCGAGCCGTAGGGCACGTTGACGGCGGTGTACATGGCCATCATGAGCAGGTAGAGGGAGTAAGCGTAGATGCGCTTGCCCACGGGTCCGAAGTCGGGCGTGAAGAGCAGCAGTGCGAAGATGACGCCAAAGGGTATGGCACCGTAGATGAGCCACGGTCTGTAGGTGCCGAAGCGGCTCTGCGTACGGTCGGCCAGCGACCCCATGAGCGGGTCGGTCACCACGTCGAACATGCGGGCAATAAGCATCAGCGTGGCAGTGTCGGCCACCGTCAGTCCGAACACGTTGGTAAAGAACAGCGGGAAGGCGATGGACATGATCTTCCAGGTTATGCCGCCTGCCGCAGCGTCGCCTAACGCGTAACCTATTTTTTCTTTTAGTGTTGCCATTGTGGTAAGTCCCCTAAGTTAGGGGGATGGGGGTCTGAACAAGCGTACGTCAACCCCATTAATGTTTATACTAAATAGTTAAGGGGTCTGCGCTTGTTCAGACCCCTATGGCCCCCTAACTTAGGGGGCTTAAGCTTTTGTTCTTGGCCACCAGCTTCTTGATGGTCTCCACGCTGGCTGCGGTGAAGAGGCCGTCCTCGGGGGTGTTCATGCAGTAGTCCGTGAGCTTGTCAATGGTCGAGGTGGCTACGTGCATGCGCGTGTCGGCCGAGGCGTAGTAGATGAACACGCGGCCGTCCTCATCGGCTATCCAGCCGTTGGCGAAGGCTACGTTCATCACGTCGCCCAGGTACTCGTCGCCCTGCGGCACGAGGAAGAAACCACCCGGCTGTGCAATGACCTTGGTGGGGTCTTCGAGCGACGTCATATACATATACAGTACATAACGCAGACCGTCGGCCGTGGCCCGTACGCCGTGAGCCAGGTGCAGCCATCCCTTCGGCGTCTTGATGGGGTGCGGCCCCTCGCCGTTCTTCACCTCGGTGATGGTGTGGTAGTGGCGGGGGGTGG
>ODAJ012180590.1_pt1 | contig 22315 bp, 8 predicted proteins | sample 1539241 | NCBI WGS metagenome assembly ODAJ01 (sample SAMN02144231, study PRJEB22623) | gut metagenome | biome: sheep rumen | host: Ovis aries | place: New Zealand | reverse complement strand
CATATTGCTTGTTGATTATAGGAACCGCTCTATTTCTTCAATATCTTTCCCTAAACTCTTTGCGATATCTTTTGGACTCATATTTGCCTGAAGAAGCATCTTGATGGTCTTCTGTAGCATCTCATTCTGCTCTTTCAACTGCACCTTCTGCTCATTCAACTGCACCTTCTGCTCATTCAACTGCACCTTCTGCTCATTCAACTGCTCCTTCTGCTCATTCAACTGCACCTTCTGCTCTGCAATGTGACGATCTCTAAGCAGAATTTCGGTGTCACGCTTTTCAATGGCGCTGAAATATAGTTCCTCCACATTCATCTTCTGGCGCATGTCAGCATCGGCGGCAGCCATAGTCAAGCGATGAAGGATGTGTTCCATATCGGCATCGTTTTCATACTTCTTTTCGTCAATGCGCAAAATGCGTTTGTCATCGGCATCACGTAGCGACTGGTCGAAAATACTCAGCACCATGTCAAGGCGGTTGTTGATATGTCCATGTAAACGGGGTATCTGAACGATGATGCTATCATGTGTCAGACTGTCAACGAAAGTATTTGGCAATCCCTTGGTCACGACATTTCCGTCGTAGTCGAGTGACTGATGATTGACGTAAAGGACGGGTTCTTCTATATCTCCAACCTTATGTCCCAATATATATACAGCAACCATCGGTAGGGCCGATTCATGAGACTGCATGTTCTTAGGATTAGAATAATGAACGCCCAAGTACTGGCGGAAACGAAGGGTTTCTGTCTCAAGCCATGTCTTTTGGAGCTCTATCAGTATCAATTTCTTTTTTCCATGCGTATCGCGGATGGTTGCTCCGAAGTCTATGCGAAATACCGAAAGGTTGTCATGGGTGTCATCACTATATTCATGCGGACGCACCTCAACATTCAATACTTCTACCTTTAGTAAGGCGGACAAGATGGTGCGAGCAATTCGCTCATCCTCCATCATGTACTTAAAAACTATATCATAAATCGGGTTTGCAACTTTCATAACTCACAAGTTTTTATAATGTCACGATGCAAATATACGACTTTTTTCTGAAACGACAAAGATTTTCCTTTGGAAATTCAAGTTTTACGCCAGAACCTCACTCTGCAGCATGAGGAGGGGGGCCTGTACCCGGCGGGGAAACCGCCGGGTGCTTTGGCTATTTCACGGAGAGCTTCTTCGTGAAGCGGCCGTTGGCGGCACGTACGATATAGACTCCCTGTGAGTAGATGTTCGTCTCCTGGGTCTCGCCGGGCTTGATGGTGTACGTCTCGACGAGTGAGCCTCCGGCACTGTAGATTTGTACTTCGGCATCGTTGTAGAGGGCAGAGGTCACCACAATCTTTCCACGCTTGGTAGAGATGAAGAGGTGGTCGCTGACGTCCTCGTCCGGGTCGGGCACGATGTCCTTATCCTGCAGCGACGTGGCGTCGTTAGAGAAGACGATGTAGCTGTAGGCGGGGGCAGGACTAGGTGCCTTGACGAAGAACGGACGGAAGGCCTCTACGGTGACTGGCTTAGCGGAAGAACTGGTGAGCGCTGTGTAGGCGTCGCCATCGTCGTTCATGTAGTAGCTGCCCGTCTCCGTCAGCTCCTCGTTCAGGTAGCTGGGACGGAAGGTGTAGCCGTTGTACGTGACGCCTGTTTTCTCATTGTCACTCACATCGACAGAGAATGCTTCCGGCGAGGCAAAGGTGATGACCTGCGGGTCGAGCTTTGTTGGGTTCGGGCTGGCTGTCGTCTGGGCCTCAAAGCTACCGCTGAGGTCGAACTCGTAGTAGCGCGAGCCTGGGAAACCGATGAGGTATGGCGTACCGTTCATCAGATAGCCGTAGGTGTTGAGCGTACGCGCCGTGCTGTAGTACGTCTGGTACGTGTCGGTGTTCTTGTCCAAGTGTTTGTGACCGCTTGTGGCATTGTAGTAGTAGTCCCAGAGGAAGGTGTTGTTCACCGTTTTGTTACCATTCGTGCCGTTGCCAGGGTAGTTGAAGAGGGCTTCGGCGATTTTCTCAGCGGGGGAACCGCTGAGCTTGAGCTCTGTGATGTCCTCGTACTGGCGGAGCCAGTACTCGTGGCCAATCTTCGTTCCCTTGTCACTTTCCGGGCTGCCGGCGTAGAAGTGGGTAATCTCACCTTTCTGGTCGGTAGTGACGAGTTCGGCCCGGAAGGGCAGGCTGATGCTCTCCCAACCCTTCGACGTATCGACGTAGCGGTCGGGCTTGCGCTGGTACCACATACGCTTGCCGCTGCCCATCTGGTAGGCTATCGGGGCGTTGAAGTCCTGACGATCGACGAGGAGGTGGTCGCGGTCGGTGGTGTACTTAGCGGGGGAACCGCTGAGCGCTACCCAGTGGCCGTGTATGCCGGTCGGGTCGGCTTGGGCCACGGTGCGGTATTTGTCGTAGGTCTCCTCGTAGGTGGGCTCGGTTAGGTAGGTGCTCACCACGTTGGCCGTTGTACCGGCAGCGGAGTCGTTAGACGGTTCGGCGGTGTAGGCGAGCAGGTTCTGCGTCAGATCAACGTTGCGGAAACCGGTGAGGCCGTCATCGTCGAGCAGGGGCGGGTAGAAGCGGGCGGGGGACCCAGCGGGGGAACCGCTGGGCACTGTCCATGAGCGGCTGTACGTCGCGTCGTTGTAGCCAGTGAAGTCAATGGCCGTCATGTTCTTGTAGGCAATGACGGTGGCGTCGTTCTTCTTCGACTGTGCGAAGATGGCGTACGGGTTGAAGTGTGCCACGTCCATCAGGCTGTTGCGGAAGTAGGCCGGTGCACGATAGACGCGGTTGGCATCGTCGGTGGTGAGCAGACGTCCGTTGGCCCTGTTGATGTTCGACGGCACCTCCTGGTGCGGGCGTGCTTCGACGTGACCGTAGGTCAGCGTCTGTCCGAAGAACAGGTAGTCGTCGGGCCAGATGGGGTAGTAGTGGCGGTCTTCCGCATTCGACGGATTCACGTAGAGTCTGACGTCGTCGGTCGATGGTATGTAGCCACCGGCGTAGATGAAGTCGCCGTCAGCGAAGCGGTCTTCCACGTAGCTGCCTCCTGTCTGGTAGAGGTATGGGCCTAATGGGGCTCCTGTGCCTTGTGTGACATCTAAGTAGTGGCCGGTCTGCATGTTCAGCTTGGTCGGGTCGGTGGTGTTCACCGTCCAGTAGTTGTAGTCGTTGCCGGTTACGCTGCTGGTGTTGTCACAGTAGCGCTTGAAGAGGTAGAACTCGTTGAGGTCGTAGGCCACGGTTCCGTTGTAGAACGCCTTGAGCGGCATGGCCTTCGGCAGGCCGTAGGTGGCGTCGGACGGGTGGTCGGTGTAGCCGTTCTCCACGGGGTAGTAGCAGTTCACCATGTGGATGGTACGAGCTGTCTCGCCCTCGGCTGGGGTAGCGTTGGTGGGGTTCTGGAAGACGGGCTTTGTTCCAGCGGGGAAACCGCTGGTCGCAGTACTCTTGATCCAGCAGTTCTCTAAGAAGCCGGTGCCGTTCTCGGAGATGCCGGCCGAGGGGAACGGGCCGGTCACGCCGAGGTTATACACATCGCCACACAGGTTGTTGAACAGCGAGTTGTTGATGCCGCTGATGAAGTAGCCGTCGCCGTGGAGGGTGCCTTCGAAGCAGTGGCCATCGGTGCCAGTTGTGCCGATGGGAGTCCATGGAGTACCGCTTGGCCATGTCTGGTTGGCGCGGAGGAAGAACTCCAGGTTCTTGCAGTTGCCCACCGTCGTGGTGTTCAGCTTGCTGTGGCCATTTACGGTGCCGCCGCTGCTCAGCGTGAAGAGGTCGCGGAACATCTGGAGACCGTTTCCGCCCGAGCCGCTGTAGTCGTTGATGTAGATCTTTGGTGCACGATCAACGTCCTCGTGGTCGATGAAGTAGTGGTTCTCCTTGTCGTCCATCACCTTCTTCAGGTCGTGGTAGTTGGCCACGGTGAAGGGCACGGCGTTCGAGTACGTACGTCCAAGGTACGTGTCGGCATAGTAGGCCACCCAGTAGTTGTTCTGATACCAGTACAGCTGTGTCTGGTTGTTGTAGTAGGGTTGGCCGTTGGTGTGCAGGTCGGCATCGGTCGAGTTAGTGTAGAGTTCCCAACCAGACCCGGAGATTTCGAAGGCACCCTCGGCGAGGATGTCGGGCACTCTCAGTCCGACGGTGCTGCCCGGCAGCACCACCTTCGGCTTCTTCAGCTCGCCCAGCTCGGGCACGCCCGTCTTGAACTGCAGGTGAATGTTCAGGATGTGGCGCTCGCTGACGGGCGTGATGTTGTTACCCGAAGCGTCGCTCTCCTCATACTCGTAAAGGAAGATGACGGTGATGATCTTCTCCTTCGACACATCGTTGATGTCCGACTCGCGCGAGACGTAGAGCGTGCTGACCTCCTTCGGTGCGGTGCCTCGGATGACGAAGCCTTTGTCGCCGGCGCTGGTAAGCTGCTTGTTAACCAGATGTCCGTAGTTCTCGGCACTGATAAGCACGCCAGCTGGAACTTCTATACCGTCTGCATAGTCCGTTGCCGTAGTTCCCGTAGTTCCCGTAGTTCCCGTCTTGATGGGGCTGATAGGATATCCTTCACCCTTCTCGCCGATGGTGTAAGCCTCGCGGCAGTAGTAGTAGGTCTTGGTCTTCTGAACATTTCCTTCTACTGGGCCAGCATGGTCATTGTCAATGACAATCTTATCTACATGCTCTCTCTGGGTGTTGTCGAGCTGGTTCAGATATTCGTTCTCGGAGATTACCTGGCCTGCGGTGTAGGGGAATTCACCGCGCAGGAACGGCTCCTTGACAATGTAGTAGTTGCCTGCTGCACCTACGGTAAGCGGAGCCCAGTGTACCTTCTCGTTCGGTATCTTCTCAAACTGGCGTCTCGTGATGGCCTGACCCCTCGTGATGGTAACTTTCGGCCCAGTCTTTGGGGTATATTCCAAGTCGGCAGTATTGGTGCTCAGATACACGGCCTCATAGTCGATGGGGTGGGTGAGTGAATACACCTGGTTCGTGTTGGCCTCGTCAGAGTAGAGCGTCTTGGTGTGCGAGTTGTCAACCTGCGTTCCGTCCGCCAGCGTGCCCAGTCCGTCGTACTGCGGCTTATAGCCGTAGTTGCCGCCCTGACCATTCTGGTAGTCCGTGCCGAAGCTCGGGTCAATCAGCAGGTCCAGTGCGTCGTAGTTGAACTTGAAGTTTGCACGGTCGGCTGCCGACATAGAGCACCAGGCCTCTATGGCACGGTAAGCATTGCTGTTGCTGTAGGTCGTACCTCCATACAAACCCTCCTTGGTGCAGATGTAGGCATCCGACTTGTACTGATTAATGATGTCATCAGTCAGGTGATAGGTCGATTTCAGATTTTCAATTTCTGCAGCAGTATAGAGTGTGTTGGCATAGATGTGCTCTGTCTCCGATACGTCGTAGGTGCTGGTCCAGACGTAGGCCGGGGCTACCGAAGACTGAACGGACGACCAGTTGCTCGGGAAGTCAGCCTCCGAGACGCGTGCGCCGACGTAGAAGTGGCGGTCTGCTTCGTCTATCTGCTGAGTCACCAAGTAGGCACGTTTCACCGTGGCCTGCCCTGCGGTACCCGACAGCGACGCCGGGTATCTTGACACCGTCTCGCCGTCTATAATTTCGCTCACCTGGTAGGTGCGCTGTCCATAGACGCTGTTATCTGTGCCATTCGGTGAATACGTGGGTCCGGCGAGGTAGTTGGCCCTGTCGGTCAGCGTATAGGTGTCACCATTCTTAGCATTATAGATTTCAGTAGATACAGAGGGGTCTGACGCGTTGGCCGTATTCGTATAGTAGTCGTTCCATACGCCGGGGTTGTTGAAGTCGCAGGTCAGCACATAGCCCGTGTCGTGACTGGCGTTGTTGGCTTCGCGGACGAAGTAGCTCAGTTCCTTGTCGGTCTTGGTGACCTCTCCATCAACGTATGACACTTCGCTGACTACACCGGATAACGTGTTGAAGTCCGCAGGCAGCATGACCTCGCCTTCCTTGTACTCCACGGTCGTGCCGTCTGTCTTCTTCACGGTGCAGTCTTTCACGACGACGTAGAGGTTATCCACGAACTTGTTCTGGGCCACGATGCCGAGCTTCGACCACGTCCAGTAGTCGATGGCGTCGCCGGCATGATAGAGCACGTTGTTAATCTCGATGGTCTCTTCCGGGCGAAGTGGCTGCCCCGTCTCACCCTTGTAGGCATACTTGTTGAGCTTTACGTCGCGCAGCGTCAGCTTGCCGTGTGACGATGCCGAAATGGTGAACGGCATGTCGATGTCCTTGGCGTAGGCGTTGGCAGAGCCGGTGTAGGCCGATATGTATTGGTCATAGACGTATATCTGACCCTTGATGTACCAGAAGTGTGCCGGTGAGGCATCCACGCCGACGTATGAGTTAGATATGGGATAGCAGTCGTCGATGATGGTCTTCGTGTTGTGTACGAAGTTGCCGGAGGTCTCAAACACCTCTTCCGTACCGCTATAGGTGTAGCGTCGGAAGGTGCGTGCACTGTTGTTATAGGGTGACAGGTTCACCTTCGACCAGCGGTTTGCGTCATTTGGGTTTCCATGCCACGTCTTCTGGCGGTGCTCGTTCTTGGCATATACGTATCCGCCGCCCTCGCCCGTCATCACGTCGATGAGGTCCAGTTCCACTACGCCGGTGATGTAGCCCCAGACGGTGTCTGTGCGCAGCTCTGTCTCCTCGCGTATGATGTCGAGGTGTACGCCCGATGCCAGAGCCACCTTGTTGTGGCTGATACCGTTGTTACGGTACTTGCTGGTGGGGTCTGCTGCTTTCCATTCGTAATAGGTCTTTCCATCAACGTCAGGTCCGTGCCCTTCTTCGCTGACATTGGTTTGGCGCACCGAGTTCGGTGCACCCTCAGTCGAAGGTGCAAAGAACACGTCGCTGGTCAAGTTGCCTAAGTAGTTCACGACGTTGTAGATACCAAAGTAGTTGCCGTGCTTGGCATCGTCGCCAGTGTCGCCGGCCTGCGTGTCGCGCTGGTTCAGCGATACTTCGCCCACACGGTTGATGGTGTAGTTGGTGTAGTCGGCCTTGGAGGTTACGCGGTCGCGTGCACCGTTCAGCACCATGCGGCTGCCATAGACGGCACACATCTCTGCACGCTGTATGGTGTTCAGTATTCGCCCGGCGTAACGTGAGTAGAAACCAGCCTCCGCCCAGTACTCTGAGCTCGGCTTGCCGTCTGGCCCTACAGCAGCTGTAGTCTCATTCGTACCTGGTGTCTCGGTGCCTACTATGGTGAACACCTCGCGGAACTCGTCACCCGTCAGTCGGTCGCCTATATTATAGGTATGTCCGTTCTTGTCGGTACAGGGCTTCTTGCACTTGTAGTTCAGCACGTAGTAGGCGCGCTCATTATCCGTCAGTCCGTTATAGGTCGCTACGTCGATGTCGTTGGACAGTCCGTAGAAGTCGGTACCGTAGTTGTCAATGTGCAGCTCGCGGAAGCCATCGACGAACGACAGGTTACCGTCGCCGTAGAGTCCGCCGTTATGCTCGGTACCGATGGAGATGAGGTCGCGGTTATACACGTCGCGCAGGGCTGCCGTGGCGTTGCCAAAGACGGTGGTGGCGTTGGCAAACAAGCGGTCGGAGCCCGACGAGATGTTACCTCCTGCAAATACGGCGTTGTGTATCTTGATACCCGTCACGTCGAGCTGTTCCCAGATGCTCTGGTCTGCTGACGTTCTGCGCTTCAGGTGGTTCAGCTTTTCTACCGGTACGTAGTCGCCGGTATTGTACGTTGTGCCGTCAATGGTCACGCTGCTGCCGGTCACTAAGCAATACACCTCGACATCGACGTTCGTGTCGATGGTCATGCTGTTCCCCTCGGTATTGATGTTGTCATGCGTATAATAATAGCCACCGCCGTCCAGGGGCAGTCCGTTAGTTGGTGAAAGCTCCTCCGGGTGTTCACCAAGCTCGTAGCCGTCGCTATAGACGTAGCCGATGTCGCCGCCGCCGAAGACGTTGCCGTAGCCCTTGGCCAGCATGCCGGCTGCCGTGCCGATGATGCCGCCACGTATGTGGACGTCGGTGCTGCCGAAGACGTAGCCGTCGGTGTAGCGTTCTGAGGTCTGGCTGTTCCACGTGTTGTAGCCTCGGCCGCCGCCGAAGACGTTGCGCAGTACGTTGCCGTGGTACATATAGACGTGTGTCTGTCCGGCCTTGTAGAAGGCTTCCAGCTTACGCACGCTGCCGGCCTCGCCGCTCTCGTCCACCTTGCCGCGACCTACGGCTGCTATCTCGCCGCCGCCGAAGATGCTGTTGCGCACCGTGCCGCCGTACATGGTGACGTTGGTTATATCGACATTGCCGCCTTCCTCGTATCCGCCGCCGAAGATGTTGCCGCTCTGGTCTAACAGCTCGTCGCCGGTCACGTCCTGATCGACGTTCTCCACCCACGTGGTGCCGTTGTGCTTGTAGCCTATGTAGCCGTTGTTCATGGTAACGTGGGTGGTGCCATAGATGGCTCCACGCTCACCACCGCCATAGACGCTTCGCTGAATGGCAGGCATGCCGTCAGTAAACGTCGTGCCGCTGAGGTTGCCTATGGTGACGTTCGTCTCGCCTAAGAATTCTGTATAGGATGAAGGGTCAGCTTTCTTTATAGTCAGGTCTGGTTTGAATTTCTTGTTATCGAGCGTGACGGTGCTGGCTATCTTTCCATCGGCATCGAACATGTCCGTCATTCCCACGTTACCCTGGTAGCCGCCGCCGAAGACGTTGCGCAGGGTGCCGCCGTTGATGACGACGTTGGTGCCGGCGGTGAAGCCGTTGGGCTTGTTGGTGGCGTCGTATGCGCCTATCTTGTACTGGTCCTTCACGTCGCCGCCCCAGCCGCCGCCGGAGAGGTCTTTCTCTACCTCGCCGCCGAGTAGCTCGATGTAGGTCGTGCCGCCCACGATGGCTTCAGCACCCAGGCCGCCGCCGTAGGCGTAGCCCGTGTTGGGGTCGCCGGGGTTAGCCTTTACCATGGCTCCCTCCATGATGCGCACGTTCGTGTTGTGGTAGGTTGGGTAGCCGAGGTCGCTGGGTTGTATGTCGTCTTTGTGCGTGCCGTCGTACTGACCCGAGGTTTCGTTGCGGTAGCTTCCGGTGCCTTCGGGCAGCTTGATGGTAAGATTGTTGTCAGTAAGATACTTGCTGAAGCCTTTGAGGTAGCCGCCGTATTCCGCCACGCCGGCTGCTGCTTCGGCTGATGTGTACATGGTGGCCAGCCATTTTTCCAGCGATGCAAAGTTATACACCTTACCGTCGCGGCCGCCGCCATAGACGCGGGCCACCTGGGCACCGTCCTGCAGGAACACGTTGGTACGCGCGCTGACGGTTTGCGGGCCGTAGCCGGCGCCATAGACGTCGATGAGCTTGCCCTCGCGGTTCGTTACGGGCACGGTGACGTTCAGGTACGTGTCGGCTGCTATGCGGCAGTTCTGGTTGCCGCCGTAGAGGGCTTCCTCCACGTGGGCGTTCGCGCTTTGGTAGTCAATGGCCGTCACGTAGTTGTCGCAGAAGCGGTCTTTTAAGCCTCCGTAGTTGTCGGCTGTGGGGTCGTAGCCCTGTCCGCCGCCGTAGATGGCGTTCACCTGGATGGTCGATATGTCGGGCACGTTGACGCGCGTATAGCCTATGAGTCCTTCCTGGTTGCTGCCGCCATAGACGTTGCGGAAGCGGCCACTGAAGAGGTCGATGATGGCCATGCCGGCACCGGGGGTGCTCTTTAAAGAGGGGTTGGCTGAAGGGTCGTCCTGCGTTCCCATGCCTCCGAAGGCACCGCCGCCGTAGATGTCCGTCTGTGCGAAGCGTGTGGGGTCGGTGGTCTCCGTGTCGTCTATGTGTATGTAGCTCTTCTCCTGCATGGAGTTGTTGTTGGTCTTCTCGCCGGGGTTACCCTGCGAGCCACCGAAGATGATTTCCACGTCGTTCAGCTTGTTCTCTACCGGCTGGAAGTTGACGAAGGCGTTGTCGAAGTGTGGCTTGTAGAACTGCTTGATGTTGGGCAGGTCCTTGATGAGTTCGTCCGTGTCTGCTATTCTGGGTTCACCGCTGTCTTTGGTGTATTTACTGTATTTCCGGTCGTCATATTCGTAGTGTCCGTAGTTGCCGCCGAAGATGCGATTCACGCGGCCCTGTAGGTAGGCCACGTAGGTGTAGGAGGTGAGGAATGCCGAGGTAGTTTCGCCGTTCAGTTTCTGTACCTTTCCGAGCCGTGAGGGTTTGACGAATAAGTGGTAGTCGGCGTCGCCGTCGCCTTTGATGGTGCCTCCGAAGTCGTTGCCGCCATACACGTTGTTGCGCACGTAGGGGAATCCGTAGGGCTTGTACTTCTTGTAGGTTCCGCCGCCCTCGCTGACGGTTTCGTACTCGCCGTTGCCGCCGATGTAGAGCGAGGTATGACCGAGGACGTTGGCGTTGCAGGCGCCGGCCAGTACGTCATAGACGCGTCCGTTGCCCAGGTTCACCTGTGTGTTGCCGCAGACGTCACCCTCCAAGCCGCCGCCGTAGATGTTTTCCGTCTCGGCCAGTCCTGTACCGTCAGCCGTGCCGCCTACGGTGCCGTGCAGGTTGATGGTGGTGCTGTAGCGGGAGTCGTAGGTGTAGGTTTTGGTGACTGGGGCTACTGGGGCTTCTGGGTCTGATGAGGGTACTGTGCCTTTGCCGATGTAGCCCATTTCGCCGCCTCCGAACACCTGGAAGACGTAGCCCTTCTTGAGGTTCACGGTTACGCTACCCCATACTTCGGAGTCCATACCGTAGCCGCCGCCGAAGACGTTGCAGGCCGTACCCTGCGCGTCGTAGCTCTGCTCCTCGCAGATGACGCCGCTGTTACGGGTCGTAATCGTTCCGCTGTCGTCTGTCACGGCAAACACTTCGTTTTTGACCACGAGGTCCGAGGTGACGTTGATGACCACGTTACCGTTCACGTGGCCCGAGTTGTAGCAGCCGCCATAGACGTTGCCGCCGTTCAGTCGGCGGTCTTTGTTGTTCGCTACGCCGTTCGTCGTCGAGCAGTTCACGTAGTAGGGCACAGGGTGATCCGCGTCTGTCGCAGTCTGCCAATAGACGGTGTTCCACACCAAGCCTTTGCTCTTGTCAGCCTCATCGACCCAGCGCATGGGCTGAATCTCCACGCCGCCGAAGTTCATGACCAGCCGGTCCTTGATGGCGGCGTTCTCGTCGTTGTTGTCGGCATAGATGCCGTAGCTGTTCGACTCACTTGCTGCTCCAAGTATGCCGCCCTCGTAGCGGGCGTTGTAGACTGAGGCGTTCACGTTGGCGTTGTTGCAGCCGCCCACCACTTTATTATATATATAGATGGGCACGCTCAGGTCGGCAGTGTTCGTGCCGGCGTAGGTCATGCTGCCCACGTTGCCGCCCAGGAAGAGCGAGCCTATCCATGTGCTGTAGGGTACGTAGGTGGCGGGGTCGCCACGAGCCTCCTCGCTGTCGAAGACCACGCTCGGTATGAGGTCCATGGCGCAGCCTTGCATGTAGGTGGCGAAGGTGCTGGGGTTGGTCAGGTTGATGCTGCTGTAGCCCGTAATGGCCGTGTTGTTTTGGTCGGTCACCGTGATGTTGTTGGCTGTCTTCACATCGTCGGGAGCCATCTTTTGCAGGATGTCCTCTGAAACCATGTTCTCGCCGTTGTTGCCGAGGAAGACGTTGTCCGCATAGACGTAGGAGCCAATCTTCAGCTCCACCATGGGGTTGGCTTTCGTGGTGGAGAGCGTCGCGCTGTTGCCGCCCACATAGACCGAGCCGCCTATGACGACCCGCTTCTTCTCCGCGCCGTTGTCGTCGGCCTGTCCGGCAATACGCAGCGACACCTGTTCGGCGTTGGGGCGTATGTCGTTGAGGGCCTCGACGGAGGAGTTGTATTCCGTTGGGTCATAGTAGAAGTCGCCCCACTTCAGGTCGTCCTTCAACTCAGCTTTGTCGGTATAGGCATACGAGCCGTTGCCGCCGCCATAGACGTTGCCGCTGATGCTGTGATAGATACCCACGGCGTTGCCGCCATAGACGCGGCCCTTCACGTCGTTGCCGCCATAGACGTTGGTGATGGTGCCGCCGCGCACCAGCGTGCGGGCAGACAGTCCGGCGGGGAACTTATACTTCGGCCTGTTCTGGTCGTCCTTCTCGCTCAGCTGTATAGCCGTCTCGGCAGCGTCCCATCCTCGTGCGTTCAGCGGGCGCACGTCGGCCTTGCGGCAGCCGCCATAGACGTCCTCTACCGTGATGTCTGAGCCTTCCTGAATCTCCAGGAGCAGCCCCTCCTCGTTGGTCATGCGGCCCTCGTTGCCGCCGCTGTAGAGTTTATTGATGCTGCCCTTCAGCAGGTGCCACGTGGGGCGTATCCTCATGTCGGCCTTGTTGTTGCCGCCGAAGACGCGGGCGAAGTTGTACTTGTTGGTGTAGTACGCCGTATTGATCTTCATGGCGATGAGCCGGTCGTGGGTCAGAGCGGCCAGGCCTGTCGGGTTGCCTTGGCCGTCCTCGCCGGCTATCTTCGTCACCTGGCTGGTGTTGTTGATGCAGATGTCGGTAGCCCTGGTCACGGTGGCGTTGTTGCCGCCGCCGTAGGCATAGCCGAAGGTGCCGCCGTTCAGCTCGATGTAGGCCTTGGCCAGTTCGGGCTTGACGACGCTGGTGGCCAGTGTCACGGTGACGTCCTTATTGCCGCCCGCCCCATCGTTCAGGGTCTCGTCCCAGACCTGCTGCGTGGTGGTCACGTTATAGAGTGTGTCGCCGGCTTCGCTGAGCTCTCCGGTCTTGGTGTAGATGTAGTCGCCATTGCCGCCGCCGTAGAGCGTGCCGATGAAGAGGTGCTTGCCCTCGGCCTCCTTGTTGGTGCGCACGTAGCTGTTGTAGCTGTTGTCGATGGTCGTCTCGATTACGGGCGAGAAGGGCGTGGTGCTTGATGTGCCGATGGTTCCGGCTATGTCGTTGCCGCCATAGACGCCGTTGATGATGACGTCATGGTACTGGGCGCCGATATCAACAAATGTGTGTCCTTTGACGTCGGCCTGTCGGGCGCCGCCGAAGACGTTGCCGCCAATGCTAATCTGGGCTGCTGCCGTCAGTGGCAGCAGCACTGCTGCGAGCAGTGCTAAGAGCCGCTGGGGCTTCTGGGGCATCTGGGGCTTCTGGGGCATCTGGGGCTTCTGGGGCATCTGGGGCTTCTGGGGGATATTATTCTTCATTCTACTGTAAACGTTGGGTTGTCTAAGTCGGGGTCAGAGAGTACGTAGATGTACGTGGGTTGCACCTTCAGGTCGATGGTGTATATGTCGCCACGCTTCAGGTCTTGGAAACCTGCCGTGTGTCTTGACGTTATCTTGTTTTCCGCCGTGCAGTTCTGGCGAATCAGGTTGCCTTTGCGGTCATAGACGTCGTAGGTGGTCTTGAGCACGAACTCGCGGCACGTCAGTGGGGCGAAGCAGCTCAGGAAGTCCTCGGTGGTCTGCACCGGCACGGGGTAGCCGTTCGTGCGGTATTCTTCTTGAGTGTTCTCGTTGGGGAAGAGCTGTATCTCGGCGTAGTCGTAGCCTGAGTCGCCAGATGACGACACGTTCACATAAGTCACCTCGCCTATGGGGTTCTGCCCCGTAGTGTTGGCCGTCAGAGGTACAGTGAGGTTGATGGTCTTCGAAATCTTTTGTGCTGTCTTCAGGTACATCTCTTTGATTTTGATGGTGCGCAGTTCTGCGTACTTCGTGTCTATGTGTACCTTGAAGTGCAGACCGGCAAAGAGGTGGTCCAGCAGGATATAGACGTACTGGTTGTTCGAACCGTCGCTCTCATAGCTGAAGCTGCCGAGGTTGAACTCCGTCTCATCGATGGTGGTGCCCTGTGTGCCTTTGGCTATGCCCACCACGACGCAGACGTCGGCCGGCGTCAGGGTGTTCAGGCCTCCTATGCTGATGGTGGCACCGTTGGCGAAGTCGCCATCCTTAGCGGTGATGGTGGCGCGCTGAGCCTCTTCATTGGGCATGAAGCCGTAGATGTACTGCGTACCGTTCGTAAGGTTCAGCTGTCCTGTCCACTTGTCTTGTTCATTGATGCTGATGACGTTTTCGCCGACTGTTGTGTTTGTCGGCGTGACGAAGAGGCCGATGGTGGAGTGGTGGGGCAGCGTCTTGGGGTAGAGCGTGCGGAACGTCTTGTAGCCCTCGGGCAGTCCCGTGGTGCGGGTGGGCATCTCCTCGGCCTCGAAGAAGGAGGCTGAGTAGGGCATGACGGTCACCGTGGTCTTCTTCGTGGGTTGGGTGTTGGCTATGTCGGGGTCTTCCGTGCAGGCTCCTATGAGCAGCACGGCGGCCAGGGTTGCTATGTGTTTTGTTTTCAGCATTCGTCTTGTTTTCTTTATTTTCTCGGCGGGGAAACCGCCGAGCACTGTTTTTACCAGTTATATATTGTGTGATCTACGTTGTCGGTTACGTTCCAGTCGTTGACGAAGACCTGGAGGTTATCCAGTACCACCTCGCCGCCTTCCCTAATCTTGAAGATGTAGGTGTATTGGTGGCCCGGTGCCCACGTCATGTACTCGGCCGGCACTACGGTGGTCTGCGGCTCACCGCCTACTACGACCACGGAGAGCGTATAGGTGCCTTGGTTCTCCATGGGCAGCACGGTGTACCACTTGTCGTAGGTGCCTAACTCTTGGTCGCGGTCGAGATAGGTGTTGCCAGAGCTGCTGCTTCCAGGAATGCTCGTCCATGTGTATTCCGTTCCGCTGCCCGTCAGGGGGTAGGTGATGGTTACGGTGCCCTGCACGGCGATGGACTTATCGGTGGCTGTCGGGTGGAACAGCGGATCTTTCAGGTCGTTGAGTGTCAGCGTGTTCTTGACAGCATCGTCGAAGATGAACATGTAGCGCACGCGGGCAAAGGGCTTGAGGAACTCCAAACGTACGGCCTGTCCGAACCGGCGGGTGGGGTAGTCGGTGGGGTTGCCGTTGCTGAACCAGAGCTTGCTGAAGTAGGGTGCAGCGGCGATGGTCTTGTCGCTCGTGGCGTTGAGGCCGCTGATGGTGAGGGTGTACCCCTGGGGCTCCTGGGTCTTCTGGGCCCCCTGGGGCGTAATGGGCGTAATGTCCTCGTCAGGATTGCCGGGAGCCCAGCCGAAGAAGCGGTAGGCTTTGGCGCTCCAGTCCCAGTACTTGATGGTCTGCTCCAGCTGGCCATCGGGCTGCTGGTTCACATATTCCCAGTCGTCGGTGTTGCTCTCGGTGGTCAGTGCGGTGTTCTGCACCCAGTTGACGGTGTAGCCGTCAATGACGGTCTGCAGGACGCCGTAGCTGCCGCCGTCGTAGCTCATGTTCTTGTAGGCCCAGACCTTGAAGGTCTTGGTTACGGTCTCCAAGCCGTCAGCACGGGTGACGGCCTCCTCGTTGGCCAGTCCGCTGCTGAAGGTGATGGGTTTCTCGGTCTGCACCGGCTGCGTGGGGTTGTCGGGGGTGACGGGTGTCTCCTCGCCCGGCGCGTCGCCGCTGCCGCAGGCGGTGAGGGTCAGGAGGGCCAGGAGGGCCAGCAGGCTGCTGAGGCTTCTGGGGCTTCTGGGGCTGCTGAGGCTTTTGGGGCTACTGGGGCTGCTGAGGCTTCTGGGGCTGCTGAGGCTTCTGAGGCTGCTGAGGCTTAGTCCTATCATAGTGCGCCTCCTTTCTCTTTGAGCAGGGCTTCCAGCCTTGCTACTTGTTGGCGGAGGCGGGAGTTCTCGGCCTCCAGTTCGGTTATGCGGGCTTTCTGCTCGTTGCGGTAGCCGAGGCGGGCGGCGGTCATCTGTTCGCGGATGCCGCCTTTCTCGGTGAAGTCCTTCTCTAAGTGCTTGATGAGACTTTCCATCATTTTGTCGAACTGGTGAATCAGCGTGATGGCGATGTTGGCGATGGTCTCGTCGGAGCGCTGGTCTATGTCCTTCATGTAGTCGGCCGAGGCAGTATGGTTGGAGCAGAAGGTCTGCGTCTGCTTGGTGCGGGGGTCGTCGAGCGACCATTGGGCAAGGTGGCGTGTGCGCAGGTAGTCCTCGTAGTCGGTGAGCAGCTCCTGCATGCTGGCGCGTGCCACGTTGGTGAGTTTCAGCTCTGTCTCGGTAGAGGTGGCGGCAGCGGCGGCTCCTTCGGCAATGTTCTGCTTGCCCGAGCGAGCCGCCTGCACCATCTGGTCGATGGTGCGGTCTTTCTGGTTGAGGTATTGGTGGGCGAAGTAGAAGGTAATGTCGTAGATGCACTCCGCCTTCTGATAGACTATCAGCCCCCGGTAGTTACCCTTCTTGGGCAGGAAGGGTTTAGGCTCCAGCGGTGCCCGCTGTGGCAGCGGCTCCTGGGCCGACTGGGGCTCCTGGGCCGACTGGGGGGGCTGAGCCGACTGGGGCTTCTGAGCCGACTGGGGGGGCTGGGGCATATTATAGTAGTTCTCGTTCATAGTCTTCATTCTGTTTTCTCTCGCGCGAGGCACCGGCCTCTTTCTTGCGCGCGTGTACTTTTTATTTGTTTTTGTAGCCCGCCGGGGAGTCGAACCCCGGGGGGCTTGTGGGGAAAGCCTCACCCTCAACCCCTCTCCGACTGGAGAGGGGAGTTGATACTATTCAAGGGTGATTTCTTCATTGCGATTAAGGAGCAGCTACAACCTTAATAATCTTATAGTACTTCTTATTATTAGTACCATTGATGTACTCAAATACGTATGTGCCGGCTGCTGACGGAGTGAACATAGCACCGTTGACAGTGATGGCATTGCCGTCAGGTGAGTCTGCTGCTGCAATTTCGGTAATGGCAGTCAGGCCAGTAGCCTTAGAAACAACCATATTCTTAGTGTTGGCATCAGTGAGCGTCCAAGTAGTAGGAGTCGTGTCGTTATCCTTCGTACCATTTACTAATGCGTTGGCAACAGACTCCTCATTGATGGTCTGTGCAGCACCGTCATCTAACGTAACGGTATAGAGGTTAGCGTTTGTGCCCACGGTGAGAACAGGTGTTCCCTCAACAACAACGTAGATGTTGGCACCAGTCTTGTATTCGTTGTTTGCAGTTACGTTCACGCCCTTAGCATAAGTAGTGATAGAAGGCTCAGAAACTGTAGTGATAGTCTCCTGAACACCGTCCTCGGTCTCTGTTACGACAGCATCGAAGGTGATGGGATACAGACCAACGGGACCCAGGTCGGGATTGGTCTTACCATCAGTATTCTCTGAAATCTTAAACAGGTAGGTGTAAGCATAGCCAGACTTCCAAGCTGCATAAACAGCGGGAACCTGAGCGGTAGCACCCGTAACCTTGATGGTCTCACCACTACCGTCTGTAGAAATGAGGGTGTAGTCAACCTTCAGGTTAAGAGCAGCGCCAGTCTCGTTGGGGAGAACGACGGTGTAGTAATTGTCAGTTGATGTTCCTGCATAGGTAGCCTGGCTTGAGAAACGGCCGATGTAGAGTTTATCAGAAGAAGGTGTTTCTGCAATTTCTTTGGCTACAAATTTGTTGGTAGCATCAAGAGCACCAAGGTCAAGAACGGTAGATGTACCACCATCTGTAGTGGCAGCTACAAACTTTACGTGAGCCTTGTTGTAGTCAGTTTCTCCTTTATTGCTGCTTCCGGTCGTCGGGAAATACACGATGTACTTACCGTTGCCGTTGAACACTTCAGAACCAGTAGTGAAAAGATGAGCTTTGCTGTCTGTGGCTTTTGTTGTTTCATTTGTATAGAAAACAACATCCTTTACAGAATAACCAGGCACGGTCTCGTAAAGAGCGATACGTGCTTTAGCAGCCAGGGCACGGAACTTGAACTGAACGGTCTTCTGGTAATCGCTTGTTGATGCAGGGTCACGATAGGCTGTTACAAGGTCTGCAATGTAAGCCTTCTTCAAGTCGTCGGCAGCACCTTCGATGGTGTAAGCTCCGTCGGTGATGTTATCGCCCGTCTTAACACCATTCATCTTTGTAGCGTCGATGGGACTAACCTTCAGTTCGCCTGAGGCAGGAGTTCCTGTAGTTAAAGTTGCTGTACCCACAGAATAGGCAATGAAGTCATACTGCGATTTAAGATAGTCCCAATACTTAATGGTTTGTTGTGCAATCGTTGCATTGGCGTTCTTTGTCTGGGCAACATACTCCCAGTTAGCTGTGTTAGAAAGCGTGGTGTTGGCAGTGTTATCTTTGTAATTGACATTGTAGTTGTCGAATACAATTTCAGCAGCAGAAATTGTACCATCACTCTTTACACCTTCTACTACAAAGTTGTTGTTCAGTTTTGTGGCAGCAGCACTCCCTGTGAAGTCCGCACGGGTTACCTCGTTCAGCCCCGATCCGAAGACGATGGCGCCTTGGTCGGTCTGGCTGGTCGGCGTGGGGGTTTCTCCCACGAAGTCATTGTTGGTGCAGCTGGCTAATGTGATGAGCCCGGCTGCGAAGATAAATAACTTTTTCATAATCGTTAGAATGTTTAAAATGTTAATAATGTAATAATCGTTAATTGTTCTCTATAGTGTGTAGTGTCCTGAGGGCACCCGCCCTTTCGAGGGCACTTTGTTGTTGCTTGTCTTGTTGAGGAACCGGGTGGGGAGTCGAACCCCACTCGGTTTGTAATGCGTAAGTTATTGTACCTTGATGATCTTGGTGTAATAGACACCGTCGTTCTTGGTGAACTTGTCGAAGTAGGTCATGCCGTTTACCATGGGCTTGGTGGCAAGCACCTTGGGGGCTGTCTCGTCGATGACGAAGAAATCGGTGGCCTGCTGGGGCAGGATGACGCAGTAGTTACCTGCGGCATCGTAGTAAGCCTGGCCGTTGGTCGGCGTGTTCCCTGCTGACTTGGGGGTTGTGTGGGCAGCGTCAGTAAAAAGATTGGCCGTTGCGAAGTCAGCGTAGTCGATGTTGGTAGCCTTCCTGTAGTTCATGCCATTGTCGGTGGTGTAGTAGTAGTCCGTGCCCGTCTTGGCATAGCCGGAGGCGATGGTATAGACGAATGGGTCGGTATCCGTTCCTGCACCGCTTCTGGTGTAGAGGTTGTTGACGGTCTGTCCGAGGAATACGGTTACCATGTCGCGCTCAGCATTGGCATCGGGGAAGTACTTGACGCCCTTCTGCACGTCGCCGCTGCCGGCTACGAGGGCGTAGCGGTAGTAGCCGTCGGTATCGCCATGCCACGTGTAGGTGATGGCCTCAAACTTCTCTTCGGTGGTGGTGGGAGCCTTCTTGGTATAGACGAAGGCGTAGTTGGTGGCGGCAGCAGGCGTGAACTTGGCAGCCTGGTCGGTGGCTACGTCGATGGTGTTGCCGTCAGCACCGTACTCAACTTTGTCGGTGAGGGTGAGCGCGTTCTCTGCCAGCACCAGTCCGCTGCGGCCCTTGACGGAGCCGGGCGCAGCATCGTCGTCCTGCCACTCCAAGGCGTTGACGATGTCGGCCTCGGTGTAGTTCTTGCCGGCGGGCAGTTCGTAGAGGGCGGCCTTGCCGGTCAGCGTCTGCAGCTTGCCGTTGGCCAGGTCGGGCGTGTTCTCTGCATTACCGTCGTTGACGGTGACGTAGATGTCGCCCACTGAGGCCTGATACTCGTTGTTGTTGACGACGTTAGAGCCCTTCTGGTAGGTGGTGATGCTGGGCGTAGAGACGGTGGTGATGGTCTCCTGGATGGCATCCTCCTCAGCATTCACGACGACAGCGTCGAAGGTGATGGGGTAGAGACCGGCGGGGTCGCTGTTGGTGGTGGTGTCATCGGGCTTGGTGGGGTCATAGTCACCCGTGTGACCGTTGGTCTTGTCGCTTATCTTAAATAAATAGGTATAGGCGTAGCCGGCCTTCCACTGGGCGTAGATGCTGGGCACCTGAGCGGTAGCACCCTTCACGTGGATAACCTCGCCCGAGCCGTCGGTCGATTCGAGTGTGTAGTTGACTCGGAGGTTCAGCGTCGTACCGCTCTCGTTGGGCAGGTACTGCGTGAAGTAGTTACCTTCAGCCTCACCGGCCATGGATGCGGTGTTCGACGAGCGTCCGATGAAGACGTTACCCGGAGTCTTCTCGCCGTCCTCGGCGATGGTCAGGGTCAGCTGGTTGAAGTTCACCAGTTTTGACTGTGTGCCAGTACCAGCGAAGCGGATGTGCGCCTGGTTGTTGTCTGCGTCACTACCTTCTTTATCAACTGTGGGGAAGTAGATGGTGTAGGTACCCTCGGTGAAGATGTCGTTGGCTGTGATGGTGAAGAGCTTTGCATTATTGTCGGCATCGTTGGAAGCGGCAGCGCTGTAGAACTGTACTTCCTTGACGGAGTAGCCGGGCACGGTCTCGTAGATACCGATACGCACCTTCGAGCCGAGGCTGCGGAAGCGCATGGTGACGGTATTCTGGTAGTCAGCCTTCTTCATGGTGACGAGGTCAGAGACGTAGCATCCGGTCAGGTCGTCAGCCTTACCGCTCATGGTGTAGGCTATGCCGGTGGCTCCGGTAGCCGTACGGGGCGTGATGGCGCTGACGAGCACCTGGCCAGTGGTGGGCGTACCCTCGAAGATGGCCGTCTTCTTACCTGTTGACCAGGCGATGAAGTCGTACTGCGGCTGGCTGTAGTCCCAGTACTTGATGGTCTGGTTGGTGATGCCGTTGTCAATGGCGTGCTTGATGCGGCCCTTGCCTACGTACTCCCAGTTGTGGGTGTTCGACTCGGTGGTGTAGGCGGTGTTGGGGGCGTACTCTACGAGGTAGTTGTCAAAGACGATGGTACCGACGTCAGCAGTAGTAGAACCTTTGTAGCCGGAGACTACAAACTTGTTTCCTAAGAGATCGGCAGCGGCAGCGCCCGTAATGTCGGAACGGGTGATGTTGCCCTTGTTGGAACTGAACAGAATGGGAACGTTAGCTTCTTCCGCCGTCACGGTGGGAGTTTCGGCTACGAAGTCATCGTTCGAGCAGCCGGCGAGCGTCAGGCCTGCCAGTGCAGTTGCGAATAACATAAAATACTTTTTCATAATGCTTAATAAAAATAGGGTTTGTTAATAATGATTGTTTGTATTGTTGTTTCTTTTTCTCGGCGGGGAAACCGCCGAGCGCTGTTTTGGGGCGCTGTTACTGGCCGCCTCCTACGGGGAACTCCCAGGTTTCTTCCTCGAAGTCCTTGACGACGGCATCGAAGGCAGAGCCGCCGGAGCGGGAGGGCACGGGGATGGTGTCCATGTCAATCTCGACGGTCAGCACGCCACCCTTGAAGCGCTTGCGCACCTGGTCGCTGACGTCGAAGACGAAGGTGGAGTCGATACCGTTGTTGAAGAGCATCGTCAGGTCCATGTAGTGGCGGTGCTTGTCCTTGACCTCGCGCCAGTTACGGATGTCGTTGCAGGCATGCTCGCAGATGCCGAAGGTGAGCAGTCGTCCGCCGGCTATATCGACCGGCTCGCCGTTCTTGTCGCAATTACGCTTCCAGCGCGTGCGGTGGTTGACGGTGATGGGGTCGTCGCCACCGCGTCGGCTGTTGAGCACCGACGAGCGTGCGAAGCCGGAGAGGTTGCCTGAGCCCTCGACGCCGACAATCTTTCCGTTGTTATGGTGAACGATGACCTGCGTCAGATAAATATAGGTGATGGGTTTGAGCACCATGTTGAGTCGCTTCACCCAGACGTTGCGCTCGGCGTCGTAGTCGAAACCGTCGAGGCTGCGGTTGATGTCGATGGCCTGCTCGTAGGCGGAGAAGAGCTCCTCCGGCTCGTAGAAGGCGTGGGTATATTTGGGTGCGTAGTAGCGTGCCGGCGCCATCGACTGGTTGGTATAGACGGTAATGGAGTCGAGCGTGGTCTCCTCGTCGAAGTTCAGGCTCTGCACGCCGTCGATGAGCTTGAGGTCGTTATAGACCAGCATGTCCCAGAAGCCGTAGGTGAACTCTCCCTGGAAGACGCGTCCCTCGATGGTGTTGGGTATGACGCGCGTGTGGGGAGCGTAGGGCTGGTCGCCGGTGAAGTATCGGCGTATGTTGAAGATGTTGGGCAGCGTGTAGCCTATCTCGCCGAAGATGCGGCGGTCCTCGTCGTCCCATCCGTAGAACCACTCGGAGCGCCAGTCGTAATAGACGCCGTTCTCTATCTCGTAGTCCCAGTAGGTGTCGAGCTCCAGCTCAGCGAAGATGAGTCGTGTCTCGTTAGGCTGTGCGTCGTAGAGGTGCAGCTCGGGTTCGCGTCGGCAGGCGGCGGTGAGCAGCAGCGTCAGCAGCAGGAGGAGGGTGTAGAGCTTCTTCATTCGGCGGTCCTCCTTTCTTGAGAGAGCTGGGGCGACTGGGGCTTCTGGGGCTTCTGGGGCGACTGGGGCGACTGGGGCTTCTGGGGCGACTGGG
>ODAJ012191814.1_pt1 | contig 22327 bp, 25 predicted proteins | sample 1539241 | NCBI WGS metagenome assembly ODAJ01 (sample SAMN02144231, study PRJEB22623) | gut metagenome | biome: sheep rumen | host: Ovis aries | place: New Zealand | reverse complement strand
GGCTTCCTCGAACACCCGGAAAAGGACTGGGAGGTGGCTTTGGAGGAAGTCACAGACAGTCCCCCCGCCACGGAATAGAGTGACAGGGGGCTTGGACATGAGCTTGCTCTCTGGATTTGCTGATTACGAAGCAAATTCAGAGCGGGGATTTATGTTTAGCGGACAGTAATATTTCCGAACATATCTTCAGGAGTTCCCGTACATAGGATCCATCGCTGCAGGGAGGAACCTTGAAGTATCCGTCAGAGACCATTGCGGCAGGGGCCCGCTGGGGACACATGTCCGTCACGAACACCTTGGACGTCTCGCATGTTTCCTCTATGGTCTTCTTAAATAGCTTTACAAGAACTATACGGCGGCCAGCCGATGTAATGAGGATGTTCTTCATCATAGTGTTACTTGATCACATTCTGATTAGTTCTTACCGTTGAAGGTATCAACGGTTGCCTTTCCTTCTGCAGAGATACCCTCCCGCTTGAAGACCTTCAAAACAGTCAGAAACAATATCTTCATATCCAAGGCGAACGTCAGATGATCCACATAATACACATCATACTTGAATCTTTCCGTAAAGGCAAGCTCATTCCTGCCGTGTATCTGTGCCCATCCGGTAATACCGGGGCGCACCTCATGACGACGCATCTGTTCCGGGGTATATATCTCCAGATACTGTGACAACAATGGGCGCGGACCTATCAGCGCCATGTCTCCCTTCAACACATTGATCAGTTGCGGAAGTTCATCGATGGAAGTGGAACGCACGAAGCGCCCCACCTTTGTCAGGCGCAACTCATCAGGCAACGGGACACCGTTTTCATCAACCTCGTCCGTCATTGTCTTGAATTTGATGACCTTGAACGGTTTAGCGTTTTTGCCTGGACGCTCCTGATAGAAGAAGGCACCAGCGCCCTTGTTGGCAAAGTGAAGCCATATTGCCACAATCACGATCAGCCATCCGATACAGATCAAAGCCGTCAAGGCTATCAGAAAGCTGAGTATTCTTTTAATATAGTGCTTATACATCATCAAATTCTGAACAATTTTGCAGGATTACCTAAATATAACTCTCCATTCTTTGGCTTGGTCATCAGAACGGAACCAGCTCCTAACCTAATTTTATCACCTATTTTAATCTGTTGGAGAACTATACTTGCTATACCTAACAGATTTTCGTTTCCAATGGATACCTCACCAGAAATTCTGACATCTGGCATGATAACATTATAGTTTCCAATATTCACATCATGTCCAATCATATCCCGACCATTAAGAACATTAAAGTCACCTATCGTAACATCTACAGACATCCAACAACCGCCTTGAATAATATTTCCTTCACCCATACTGAATGTTGATGGATCTGCGCAGCCCAATGGCTCAAAGATAATGTTCGGATACGATATCAAAGGATTTGTGATGCGTTCCCTCACATAACGAATGGACTTGGGAGAGCCGATAGCTATAACTAAACTTAATGGTTTTGTACATTCATTGATGTCATCAATACCACCAAGCACCTTTCCAAAATGAGAAATCACAGTACCTTTCTCTTTACCGTCATCATAAAATCCTATCAGATGCCACGTAGGTTCTTTGCGGTTTATTCTCTCAATGGTTGTAGCGACCTCCCTACCCAATCCACCAGCACCAAATATTGCTATATCTTTCATTTCTATACTATTATTACAAATTGAATTTACTCTTAATTTATTTACATTTTCCTGAGAACTATTTTTTTGATGAAGGCCTTGAAGAAGGCCATACGATTATTTCTTTTAAACTCTGATGCAAGAGTTTCAAATCCATGATCTCTGATTTCATTCATAACACTTTCCCATCTCCGGCCTTTTGTTGACGGTTTCCGCAAATGATAGTTACCTTGTATTATTATTGACGGATCAATTTCTTCAACATTAAGATTTAAGGAGCCGAATATGTCTTTGGCTTTTTGAGTATTAATGAGGCAACAGGATATTCCTTCTATAACAGACATCTTTATGTCTGCTTTCTGATATCCCCAAAAATCACCGATGGTGATGTCCCCACATCTATATTCACAAGCATATTTACAATGGTTGCAACTTGGACGCTGAAAGTTTCCCTTATTGAAGTTTTCATAATAAATATCCTCTGTGGTAAACCACCATTTCTCCTTTCCATTATCTAAACCTACAGAAATAACAGGTCTTTCCCATTCATATCGTTTATTCCTGAACTGGAAAGAACGTATCTTCGAATGGTATTTCTGCTGTAAGAGCTCAAGATACTTATGAAAAGTCAAAGCACTGGGAACACCATGACACACCAAATCTGTTGTCAAGAGCCTTGACATATCGGCTTTGCCCAAAAAGGCAATAAGCCCAGCTATCTGACAAGGTGTTCCTGAAAAAAGGACCAGTCTCCCTTCATTTAACTTATCCTTAACTTCACGGTATATAAACTTCACATCGGATTGGACGTATTTGCTTCCCCTCATCTTTGCGAGTTCCTCTGTACTTTCAGCAGACTGATGAACTGGATGCATGCTTTCATCTAAGACACAACCATATACTATTCCTCCCCTCTCGATAACCCATTCTGCCAAAGCAGTGAACGCACCACCAGAAGTACTTCTGCTATATACAGCAAACGACTTATGTCTTGCGGCATAACCTGCCATTGGATAATTTCCAAAGTTTCCTTTACGCTGAAAGTCACAGGTTTTTACACATCTGTTACATCCAATGCACTTATCATCATCAATAACAGGGTACTGGAACCCATATTCATCCAGGCGAAAAGAGATTGCATCATGAGGACAAACATTAGCACATGCCTTACAACCACAACAGTCTTCTGTTTTTTTATATAATTGAGGTGTCATAATTCTATTTTAAAAGTGAAGTTTTCAGCCATTCCCTACTCTCGTTCCTTCGTTCCTCTAAAATACGGTTTACAGATATCCAGTCAATTGTCCTTGACAAGTCAATTTTCATATTGCTGCTCAATATGCGGTCTTGCAAGCAGAATAGTTCTAAGACACTATATAGTCTTGATCCATTTGCTGTCACTATTACAAAGAAATTTGTATTAGTATTGATAGAAAATGCACAACCATGAAAACTATCGGTAATAACATATTTCGCGTTTATCAAATAGCCAAGCCATGTATCCGCACTCGGATGGGGCATTCTCTTTGCTGATGGGACACGCTTCCTGACACCACCATATTCAACAACTGGCAGTCCAGTCATTTTTGAGAGTCTTTCAGTTGCCTGTCGGATAGTAGGAGATTTGGTAATACAATACTCGAAGATGTAATCTCCCTCATCAGGATTACGTGCTATACGTTTCCAATCTTCCCTCTTCAAAAGAAATGTAGGATCCAACGACCAATGCACTTGCTTGTCTGTAAGTGACTGAACAACATTTACTGATTGTTTCTCCCTGACACCAATAAATGCAAAATCAGACAGATATTGTCTGATCTGCTCTCTGTATTCTTCCGGCCATTCGTCTTTTCCCAATGAAGGTGCATAAGCACCCTTCTTTTTCCCGCTTACAAAGTCAAGGAAGAATGTCTTGTCAAACTCTGTAAATTTAACATTCCAGATTTGGTCACTGCCAAGAATAAACTGATCATATCTGTCAGCGATAAGTGAAAGGTTTTTTCTACAAATCTTTTTCTTTGGGTAATATACGATATTTTTTCTTTGAAAAGAACAGAACATATATTTCCTTACATTTAACAATGTCCTTACGACCCAAGACAAAGGTCCGTAGCCGTGTGCAAATGCAATATTATTATATGCTGCTTCATATTTATAATTTACAAGTTCTGCCTTACAATGTGGAATACTATTTATATACTGTTGTAAAGCATAGGCCTGAAAAGCAGTTCCTGGATTAGCAGCAGAAAACCATGTAACTATGCCTATCTTCTGATCCTTCATAACCTATTAATCGTAAATCAATATAATAATAATTGTGGCACAACCATCGGTTTCGTCTTTAACAACATTGTTCCCCAACTAAGACCGAGGCCGAAGGAAGAACCGAGTATTGTAGTAGGTTCCTTGCGAAGTTTGTCTGCAATCCTTGTTACCATCAGTGATGGGATACTTGCTCCGCCAAGGTTTCCGAATTCTTCAAGGTTATAAGGACACTTTTCTACAGGCAACTTCAACTTTTTAACTACTCTGTCAACAATCATCTTATTAGCCTGATGAATCAAGAAATAGTCCACATCTGTATTGCGATCTATATGATATTCATCCATGAATTGCTCCACAGACTTCGGTGGTCTGCTGATGGCAAACGAGAATACATTCATGCCATTAATCATCGTATGATAAGGAGCACGGATTATACCATTACCAAAGTCCTGATACTCAAAGCTCTCTGGCGTAGCTGGATGACGGAAGCCTCCATGAGGGGTCATCAAAGCATCTGCTCCTTTTCCAAAAGTATGGAAGTCAATAATGATGTCATTGGCCGTTTCATCATATTCCAATGCCATGGCTGTACCGCCATCACCAAAAAGGGGCACACGGCTTTTGTCTTTCAAGGAACCCATACGTAGCGCGGTATCTCCGACTAACAACAATGCACGCCTGATTTGGCCTGTTGTCAAAAGATTACCTGCCACAGTGATGGCATACATACAACCACAACAGCCCATCGGTATATCTACACAGAAACAATCTTCTGACAATCCCATCCTGTCTTGTAAAAGACAAGACGTTGGTGGTGTACGGTAGTCACCTGTCACCGATTCAAATATCAGCGCATCAATACTCTCTTTCTCCCACCCTAATTCTTCTAATAGTTTCTCGCCAGCAGCCTGACACATATCAGAGGCGCACATCGTATCGGGTGCGATGTGGCGGCTCTTGATGCCGACAGTCTTGTCAAAGACATCGGCCTCCTCTGGTGTAAACAGGTCAATCTCAGCGGTTTTCACGGTGTGTTCAGGCACCGCCATCGCCACACCGGCAATATTGACGTTTTTAATTTCCCACTTTGCCATATTTATTTTCTTAGTTCACACAGATAACACAGATATCACAGATATTTTTCCGCACTCATCATCTGAAAGAAAATTCATCATGAGTCTTTTCTGTGGTTTCAGTGATTTCCGTGTGACATTAAAGAGTTACTTCGTATTTTGCGAGGATTTCCTTACCCTTGGTGTAGGAGGTCATTTCCATGATGTCCTCTGGATCGAACATGATGTCGAAGGCTTCCTCAAACTGAGCAATCAGACTCAGCTGATGAACAGAATCCCATTCAGCTACAGTTTCTTTACCATAATTGTTATTCAGATCTTCGACCTTAGCACCAAACACTTCAACAAACGCATTGTTGTACTTTTCTAAATTTTCCATATTTCACACAGATTACAATAATTTCTTTTTCTCACACAGAAAGCACAGAAAACACAGAAACTAATTTTTTCTCACAGATTTCACGGATTTCACAGATTATAATTCCTCCGTGACAATAAAAATCTGTGTTATCTGTGTAATTTGTGAGAGATTATTATTTGTTTTCTAATTTAGCATATAATGTTTTACCCGCTTCGTTCTTCGGGATTTCATTGATGATTCGCACTTCAAAAGATGATGCTACTAGTTTCAGACGGCTGACCAGCTCTTCCTTGACTTGCTCTTTTTTGCTCTCGTCAGTCAGATACACCAGCATCTTCTCGTCAGTACCGACACAGGCACACTCCAACCCAGGGAACTTGCCTTTCACGATGCGTTCACACTCGTCAAGTCCGACGCGCATTCCAAAGAGTTTCAGGAAGCGCCCCATACGGCCTACAATGTAATAGCAGCCATCTTCATCGAAATAGGCGAGGTCGCCAGTCTTGATGAATCCATGTCGCTCATCTCCTAATAGTAAGTCTTCACGACTGCGAGCATAGCCCATCGTCACGTTCTTGCCACGATAGCACATCTCACCTTCCGTATTAGGCGTGGTGATAGGATTGCCATCCATATCAATCAGCGAGAGTTCTGCATTAGGAACTGCATGTCCGATACTGCCCACCTTCTCTATGGCCCACTTTGCAGGAAGCCATGCCATGCGTGCCGTACACTCCGACTGTCCATAGGTAGCAATCCACTTCTTGCCATTATCACGACAATACTCTGCGAACTTCAAGTTCAGCTCCTTGGGCATTCTACCACCACCTTGCGTCAGCAAAGTCAGGTCTGGCAAATCCATGCGGAAGAAACGCATCAGGTTCAGAATCTCAAAGCTATAGGGGACACCTGTGAAGCTTGTAGCACGTTCTTCTTTGATGAACTTCCAAAAATTGCGGTCAGTCATGTTCAGGTTGGTAATCAGCACTGTTGCACCCACATAGAAATGACTGAACACCATTGAGAGACCCATGGTGTAATACAATGGCAGCACCATCAATGGACGGTCTTTCTCTGTCAGTTCAAAGAACGTAGAGATATTCAAGGCTGCAGCTTCAATATTCTCATACTTATGACGCACCAACTTCGGACTACCCGTAGAACCAGAAGTAGGCAACAAGTGCGACAGCTCGTTATTCATCGGACATGCCTCATGCTCTGTCTTCATAAGGGTATAGCCATAGCAAGTAATGACTTTCTCATACGGGTACTTGTCTGCGATTGCCTCTGGCACGCAAACAAACGGCGGTTGATAAAGGTCGTACAAGCTATTATACAATCCCTCATCTAAATGAGCATTCAGTATCAGCGGTACATTCCCTGCACAAATATTACTAATCGTCCAGACAATACCACCCACATTATTCTCTACCAGCAGGAACATCAATGACCTTGCAGGCATCAGATGCTTTACCTTCTCCGCAAAGTCACGCAACTCACCATACGTCAGCTGCTGCCCCTGCGAATCAATCGCTGCAATTGCCTCCTCCTTCCACTTATCTAAATTCAGTATCATATCTCACAGAAAAACAATTATAATATCACACAGAAAACACAGAAAGCACAGAAATCAATTCACAACACGAGTAATCGCATTTAAAATGTTATCGGTGTTGAAATTAACGAGAATACCTAATCTTTTGTCAAGTAAACGAAGATAAGTCAACAGTTGTTTACCAAAAACTTTCTTCATCTCCTCAACAGATTTCAATTCTACGATAACCTCATCTTCCACCAATATATCCAGTCTTAATTCTGTCTTCAGCACATTATCTTTATATATAATAGGAACCTGCTTCTGACGTTCAACCTTCAAGCCTCGCTGATGTAACTCAAAACACAAAGCCTCTTCATAAACAGATTCCAACAAACCAGGTCCTAGATCTTTATATACATCGTAAATAGCGCCTCGAATCTGATATGAAATCTCGTTAACAGACATCATGTATTTTTATTTTCGTGATTTTTGTGATTTCTGTGTGACTAAATAGAAGCGCAGCCGTTGACCCCAAGAATCTCGCCAGAGATATAGCTTGCCCTATCGCTTGCCAAGAATGCACAGGCATTAGCAACATCTTCTGGCGTTCCAAGGCGCCCAAGTCCTATACGGGAAATACGCTGGTCTATCTTTGCTCCGTCACTCTCATAGAGTTCAGCAAATCGCTCTGTTTTCACAATACCTGGAGCCACCGCATTCACTCGAATACCCTGTGGAGCAAGCTCTTTTGCAGCAGACTTCGTGAATGACATAATGGCACCCTTTGTCGCAGAATAAGCGGACTGACCTGGTGAGCCTAGAACTGCTGTAACTGAAGCAATATTGACGATGCTACCGCCACCAGTCCGAGCCATAAGACGAGAGCATAACTGCACCATTTCAATAACAGCAATCACATTGATACGGAACATCAATTCCGTTTCATCGCGAACAATCATACCTATCTTTTTGTTGAACACCACACCGGCATTATTCACCAATGCATCAATGCGTTTCTCCGTCTTGAAGATAGTCATAAAATGCTCCTTCACAGCCGTGGCATCCAACACATCGAAATACATCGGGATGACACGAGTGCTATTCCGATCTGAGCAATCTTTGGCCCAGTCATCCATCGAGCCTTCCCGTAAATCACAGGCATAGACAATGGCACCATCGGAAGCAAATCGCTCCGCAATGCCCTTGCCAATACCCTGTGCAGCACCAGTGATGATGCACACTTTATTACATAGTAGTTTCATGACCTAAATAGTTACGCCACCATCAATAACAAGTGAATGACCAGTTACCCATGAAGAAGCATCCGAAAGGAGGTAGATAATACCATATGCAATATCTTCAGTCTCACCATAACGCTTTAACGGATATTTTTCCATATCGAGTTTATGCTGTTCTTCCGAAATAGCACCACCTTGAATCAGTTTAGTGTTAACCATTCCCGGATTCACGCTATTGACACGAATCTTTTTCGCAGCAAGTTCGCGGGCACAGAATTTCATGGTGGAGTTGATGGCAGCCTTCGAAGCGCCATAAACGCCATTGCCAAGACTGTAAGAACCATTGCCTCCGATAGATGAGACAAATACTACAGAGGAGTCTTTACAAACCTTCTTCTTCTTCACCAACAGTCTTAACAGTTCTACTGGTGCAAAATAATTCACGTTGAAGATTTCGTCATATTTCTCCCTTGTACAATAGGGGAAAGGCAACGTCATTCCCTTGCCAGCACATAACACTACGCCATCAAGTACAGGCAGATTATTTACCATAGCCATTACTTGATCAGAATCTGTCAGTTCTGCGAGAATCTGCGTATGTCCAGTTCCCTCCATCTGAGAGAATGTCTCATTCAATCGTTCCTGATTTCTTGCTGTTATTACAACCGAAGCACCTAACTTTGAACATTCGATGGCTGTTCTTTGACCAATGCCAGACGATGCCCCTGTCACAAGAATCGTTTTGCCTTCCAATGAAAATGGATTATAAATCATCGTGCCAATTAGTATTTTCTTCTACTTCCACTAAGTCAGAAACAATCATGTCCTTTGTTTCGAATGCCACAGTACCCCATGACAGACCAACACCAAAACCACAGCAGATGAACTTCGTCGGATGATTCTCGAACTTTCCTTTCAACTGACTCACAATTGTTAGAGGAATTGAAGCGGAAGATGTGTTGCCAAAATGGTACATACATGATGGCACCTTTTCAATATCCAACTTCAACTTCTTGATGATCATGTTGTTCATCTTCATATTGGCCTGATGAAACACGAAATAGTCTGCATCCTGATAGTTAAACCCGTAGTGCTCACCTAATTTCTTAATAGACTTCGGAGCAGTCGTAATGCCAAATGAGAACACATCCATACCCTTCATGCGTGTCTGCAGGCGGTTCATCATCTTGCCTTCAATCTCTGTGGTTTCGAACGACTTCAGTGACACCTGATTCCTGGCACCACCATCAGGGATGATGATGGCATCATAGCCAGAGCCATCAGTGCCGAAATGAAATTTGAAGCCAGAAGCACCTTCCGTGTATTCTATGGCTGTCGCTGTGCCTGCATGACCGAAAAGAGGATCATGGGTTGCTTCAATACGTTTCTTGGCATCGCCTACTAATAAAAGTGCCTTTTTGATTTCACCCGTTGAAAGTAACGAAGCTACCTGGCTCAAACCATAAACCCATCCTGAACAGCCAAGCGTACCATCTGTGGCATAACATTCCTTGGACAGACCAAGACGATCTTGCAGAATACAGGATGTGGCAGGAAGCCAATAGTCTGCCGTCTGTGAGACAAAGATAAGGGCTCCTATGTCTTCCTTGTTCCAATTCAAATCAGCAATCAACTTCTCTGCTGCTTCATAACACAGATCTGAAGTTGCCAAAGTGTCAGAAACGCGGCGTTCTTCTACACCTGTCACCTTAACGAAATCCTCTGGAGCATACTCCGAAGAGATGCAATCAGATTCGTCAGGATGAAGGTTACTGAAAATCTGTTTAGGAACGCCGGCTGCTATACCGGCGATCCTTACATTCTTAAATTCTAAAAAAGCCATACTTTTTTACTTCTTAGACTTAACAGTGTTAAACAAATCCTCGACAGTGTTAGCATTACGGATGTCGTCACCCTTCAGGGTTACCTCATACTCCTCATCAGCCATAGCAATGACAGAGAGAGCAATCAGTGAAGACCACTCATCCAACTCTTTAAACACAGTCTCAGCCTTAATCTCACTGGCGTCAGTATCATCGAACTGAGCAGCAAAATTCTCAATAAAATCTTTTAATTCCATAATTGTTTAAAATTTAATGATTATTTAAAACTTTATTATAAACACCAATAATTTGGTCTGCAATCACATCCTGGGAAAAATGGTCATAACAATACTTACGAATTTCTTCTGAATTGTAATCTGAATGATGCTCAACCATATAGTTCATAGCATCTGCCAACTCCTTCACATTCTCCTTTTCAACGAGTTTTCCATGCTCTGCTCGTAAGAAGGTCTCAGGGCCTCCACATCTTGTTGCGATCACAGGCAGACCTTTCGCCATCGCTTCAATCACAACAATAGCAAAAGTCTCAAGACGACTTGATAGAACAAAGCAATCAGAGTAACATAGTAAATCACTCACCTCATCTGGCGTTTTGACACCCAACAGCCTTATTTGGTTAGTAAGATGGTAATCCTCTATTTTTCTTTGAATATATGGTCGATCCGGACCATCACCGATGATGTCTAAACAGACATTCTCTGGTAATTGAGCGGAGGCAAATGCATCAACCAATATGTCAAATCCTTTATTCCTATTTTCCCTAAAGGCACCACAAGCGACAAACCTGAAAATGTTGTCGCAACGAACGACTTTTGCATTATTAAAGAACTTGTCGCTTACCATATTGTTGATAATATTACTATCTACATGAAAATGTTTCTTTAAAGAATCTGCTAATGCTTGTGAAACACAAATGAGTGCATCTGCCTTATAATAGATTTGGGAAATATTTTGGAGCCAACCTGACATCTTTGTCTTATTCATCATAGTCCAGTGCTCCGTAATGACAAATGGCAAATTATAATCATCTTTCAAAAATGATACCCGAGCAGCAAAAGGTATTATATGCGCATGGACGATATCGGGCTTACCTTGTTCACGGCAATAGGCTGTGTACAATTTATAAAATGCTCTCTTGATAATCAAATCATTAAGACGTGCTTTTCTAAGAAACCACATCTTAGGGATTACTAACAGAGCTACATTAATCTGATAGACACGAACACCTTCGTCTTTGAAAGAGACTATCTTTGGCTTGTCAAATAGATGTATAATACTCCTACTCTTAATACATAACAAAGACACGTCAACACCTTTCTTGACCAATGCTTTAGCCTGAACAGCTTCATAGTTGCCATTCATTGGGTCTTTCTCGGTCGGGAAACCTCTTGTTACAAATAACACTTTCATATCAATGCCTTCTTCAATTTCGATTTACTGAAATACCCACCTTCAAGACTACCCCAGAAAAGAACTATATAATTGAAATAACTTGTATATAATATCAAATGGCTCACCATAGACAGTACCAAAAAGATGGATAACGAAACTGCGTATGGCAGAAATAGCTCAGAGTCATCGCGATACAGTTTTATACACCGTTTGAAGACATAGACCCATAAACCTATGTATAAGACAAATATGACAAAACCATAATCATAGATGACCTCTAAAAAATCGTTATGGGCAGAAATCTCAAGGAGTGAATCTCGATAAACGCCAAAATGTCCATGGCCTAAAACAAGAACATCTGTAGATGAGTTCTCAATCATTGACCATGTGAATGACCAGATTGCCAAACGATTACGACCTTCATCCGTTTCTTCTTGGTTGACACGCTCAGTAAGTTCTCCACCAAGCAACTCATCTCCATAAGAATAGCCGAATATTCCTCCGACTATTAAAACTACAACAACTGAAATTTTTAAAAACACCCTTCGCCTATCTCTCAATAACGATAAAACATAAGAAGCCCATATTAAGAGAACTGACAACATTACGCTTCGCTTTAGTGACCAAATTGCCAATGCGGTAAACAGAATCAGAAAAAACAGACGGGTTGTTTTTCTTTTTACAAGTAATAACCACGGTAGCGTTAAGAAAACAAAATAGATAGTGTTTGACTGAGTGAGATCATGCATAAACATATCTATTCTACTTTGCAAAAAAAAGAAACCACCATAAATAGCCACAAGAAAGAAGAATTTCCTGAAATCGTTTAAGTTATCTCTATTCTTTTTAATCAGTAAATATGACGTCTCAAAAAGCAATGGCCACAAAATGGTTTGAAGCATTCCAAGAAGGTTTCCATGACTATACCAAATATTAAAGGGCATTATGACACACCATAACAGACACAAAACATGTATTCCCTTTAACTTGGAAGTCCCGGTGGACAACCATATATATGCGCTAAATACCGATAGGAGATATATTGAATAAACTAACCATCGCTGATCAGAAATATTACTCTCCATATCATTCATGCTATTATTCCATACATTTATAAAAGCGACGATAAAGAACAATAGCAGAACTGCAAAGATATTGAATAACGTTTTATGAGACGTATTTCTCATTGTAGCGATTGGTTTAAATAATACATGGACTTTTTCCTGAACACATCAAGTTTTTCTTTGACTGTATCATAGGGAATAGCCTCTTCATAATCTGATGGAACAACACCATTGACATACCTGTCTGGAATTCCTGCACTCTCAAGCAATGAAACAACCCTGTTAGCACGCTCACCCATGCCTACAGCAAAGAATCTCTTCTCAAATATGATTGAGAATGCCACACCATGAAAGGAATTGCTAACCACATATTCAGCATCCCTGATCAAACCCAAGAACCGTTCCACTGAGGCACAGCTAACGTAGCGACGATGAAGGAAACGTGAAAGGCCCAGATACTTGTTTATTTCTATGATAGGAAGCCCTGTTTTCTTGCTCAACTGATTGGCAAAGTAGACACTTTCCGGAGAATTGAGCAGATTATAGAACAGAATATATTTCTTATGAGGCGTTTTCTTCGACGCCACTTCCATCCATTCATCCTTTGAAAGAAGAAATACCGGGTCACATACCAACTGTGACTCTATTCTCTTAGAAGAGAGGAAATCATGCAAATCCTTCTCTCTGACAGACAAAGCATCGAAGTTCTTCATCTGCTGCAATACAAACGCTTCATCTTTTCTATCAAGACTAACTGCACCCATACTGCCTGCATAAACCACTTTCCGCTGACTCTGTACATTATTCGAACCGAAATACCATGAGTCAAAACCTACTCCCCCAAGATTCTGTTTGCGCCATATCTGGTCGCTTCCATAAACCACGACGTCATAGTTCTCTGATTTACAATCGTCGTTTGTAAATAATGGCAGTCTGGAAACGCCCAAACGCATATGCATAAATCGTTGCAAACGAGATTTACGGATAAATTTGGGAATACCCCATAGCGCAAGGCGGAGAAGTATCATGATTTTCCCTTTGATATTCCTTTCTCTATATATACCTAAAGGAAAGAGGCTAAAATAATCAGAATGATACTTCGGCCAATAATCCACAAAGGATACTTCATGTCCATTACTACGCAGATAAGTCATTGTGGCGTATGCTTGCAACAATGCCCCATAATTTTCAGCACGATGATATGTTAGGATGCCTATTTTCATTGATGTTTTTAACTTTTTATGTAGTATATCTTTTATTTGCATAGAAAACATACCCTTTTCAACACTGAACGAACAAAATGTAAAATATCATTCCTACAATTTTCATAGACAACATAGGAATGGAGTCTCTTAAACCCGCCTTTCTCATAAATATTGAGATACTTCTTTCCCTCATCAGTAATAATGCTTGGATGCTGCATATTAAGGTGATGGCTAAGCATTTCTTCTATGGGGAACTCAAGTTTCCAAATATTGTCCGAAATGCTGTCTAACAATTCTTTCCCCTTATAAGTATGTACAAATACTGATGAGTAGTGTATACTGGCATTAATCCCATATCTACTTATTTCATGTGCTCTTGGTATAAAATCGCCAAGCGTTATATCACTCGATTTTACCAAAGATGAATACTTACACTGATAACAAGAAGTCCTGTAGCCTGCACGATTAGAAAAAAGGCGATAGAAAGAAGACTTCGGTCTGACAAATGACTTTGATAACAAAGTAGAATCTTTCTTCCGAATTTTTACTTGAATCGTATATGACATCAACTTGTTACGATATCTTGCAACCTTGGAACGAAAAGCGATATTCTCTACACGCCCATCATATTTTTTTTCTATGAAGCCTATAAAGTCATTATATATCTTATCTTGGGGAACACCATGACAGACCAAATCAATTGTGAACAGCCTTTCCTGATTACCAACAAAATTTCTTAATGATGCAACCTGACAAGAAGTCCCAGAAAACAAGACCAACTTGCCCGCTGCAAGGTCATGTTTCACTTTAGCATAAATACCATCTGTTCTACTCTGAACATATTTCGATCCCTGAAGAAGATGCAGGTCATTCACATTATCTATTCTTATGTGCTTACAAATAAGCACCTTATTTTCAAAAGATATCGTAGCACCATATAACACACCATTCTGAGATAAAATGTGAGTTGCCAGAGCTGCAAATAAGCCACCTGACGAAGATATATCAGAGACCTCGTGGTTCTTGTAATATGCTATATAAGTTTTGCTTGCTGGTTCCGAATTTAATGCAGAAGTAAAATTAGGACATACTTTCTTACATTGATTACAATTTACACATTTATCCAAGTCAACGTCTGGTTTCCTACACCCACCATCGTCAACTATAGAGATACAATGTACTGGACATTTATCTGCACATGCACCACATCCAGTACACAAGTCTGTATTCAGCCAATTATTGTTCATTTCTGGAGTTACAAATAAACTTTAAATATTCCAATGATCTGTCACGCTCTCTTTCCAATATCTGCATTGCATTTGAGAAATCGACATCCAAAGAGAATGGTTTGTTGATATCCTCAACGTATTGCGACATTAAACCTGTCATTTCTAAAAGGCTCTCAACCCGGGATGAAGTTGAAGCAACTCTCACCGAAAGGAAAGGCTTCTCGAATAGCACTGAGAAGACTGTTCCGTGGAAAGAATTAACGATAACTGCTTCTGCATGATCTATATAAGAGAGAAATTCAGATATACCGGCATCACATACGGTCTCTACACCATGATAATGATCTGCAAGTAATCCCGTGTATATCACTTTATATCCTTTTTCCTTTGCAACCCTTTTAGCAAGCTTAATAAGATTGTTGTCAGGCCTTATCATATAAACAAACACATAAGGTTTCTCCACCAACCTCGGGGATTCGATTTTGCGCCAAAAGGTCTTATCATACAATAATGTAGGGTCCAAATCTTGCCTAATTTTCCCTGCGAATACGGGTGAGAGAAGATTTACTGCTTGCTTTTCCCTAAGAGAGATTACTTGGAAATCGGATATTCCCTCTTTGTAGAAACTTATCTGCTCTTCCGACAATTCACTGAGTCCAATACTTGCAGCATAAGTAAATTTCTTTACCCCTTTTTTATCTATCCATTGCAGGGTATACCATTTTGATAAAGGCCCCAAAGCAACATTCCATATTTGGTCACTACCAGCTAAGAACAAATCTCCCGTCGATATTTTCTTGCAAAAAGAAAGTTCGTCTTCTATATTGGTATATGAGATGTTGCTATTCCTGAACTGACAGAGTTTTTTATTCTTTTCAGCATATCTCCTCACATGCAAACGCTTTTTAATACGTTGCATAAGTGAATAATTATAGACTGGCTTTAGCACACTCAGCCATGACCTCAGCCTGGAAGGTCTCTGCTTCGGAAGTTTGACAAGAATTTCCGGCTCTGCGCCAAATTCACGCAAACGGGACTGCAGGGCAAAAGCTTGTAGTAACGAGCCGTAGTTATTTATCAAAAAAGTTACGGTATATATTTTCATTGATTATCTAAAACTTATTTTGAGCCAAATTTTACTTTACTCTTAACAAAACGTAGTATGTACTTTCGATCACTATTGCTCAAAATTATTCCGTAGAGGAGCGTCACGGCAAGAATGATAACAATAGAGGTAGAAACAAGCCCTATAAAGTCATCAACTCCATCAGGAAGAATCAACTTCATTCCTACAACGACAACAGCCGACAATATCAATATCTTAAAGACAAGGAATATATATTGGAAACAAGGGAAATTCATCATCCCTTTCAAAATGATAGACCTCGCTATCATAGCCACAATAGAAAGCATAATAGAAATAAACATTGTTACTGTCGGGTCTCCGCCCAAAAGTAAAGCAACATACGAGAGGGGAACGTTCATCAAGTAAATGGTGGAGAGGATGATTTCATAATTACGTATCTTGCCCGTTGCCAATGCTGCTGCCGCCAATGGGCCGTTTGTGGAATCAATGAGACCATTTATTAACGTCAGCTGAGTAAAGATGACTGCATAGTCAGGAACTTCCACCAACCATAATCCTAATATATAGGTCGTGCCACACATGAAGGGGAAGGCGATGATGGAAACTAAAAATGTGCTAATTAGCGTACCACGCATCATCAACTTAAACAACTCTTCATACTCTCCAACAGCGTAAGACTTGTATATCTGTGGCTTGATGGCAGTAAAAAAATTGCTTGAAAGCTGATCAACATGGGCATTCACCTGAAAGGCTATTGCACGAGCAGCGTTGATTGCAGGATTAAAGAACAGATTGAGCAGTATATTTATTCCCTGACTCCTACAAGACATCGCAAATGTGCCAATAAAATGCCAGCCAGTAAGACCGAACAATTCTTTGACCTCTTTAGTGTTCCAATACCATCGGTATGCACTTTCAGGATAATGGCGCAAACAATAAATGATGTACGACATGGAAGTACCCACTGATAAAAACAGAATCAATATACCATATATTACGAGCTTATCGAAAGTAAGTATGGTAAGGAAGAACACTATTACCAATCTACCTAAAGCTTCGGCGATACCCACGTATGCAAAGACATTCATCTTTTCATGAGCTATAACGAGTGCAAGATAAGGAATTGATAAAATCTGGAACAAAAAAGAGACTATAGACAACTGATAAACGACATTGGCCGCAAACAATCTCTCTTCGAGGATAGTCATTTGCGTATTAACGAACCAAAGGCCTGCAGTTTCCAAGAAGATGGCAACTATCAATCCTATACCAAAAAACGATGTAATGTTCAAACAGAACCATTTATTGAGTCTCTCATTATCGTCTCGCGCAAGTTCTATAGAGAAATAGCGTTGTGAAGATATTGACAGCGTACGATTCATAAAGGCGAACATAGTAACTACGCCCCCCACTACATTATAGAGGCCATAGTCCACTACGCCCAATATATCAAGTATCGCACGAACCGTGTAAAGACCCACAGCCATTACAAACAGCATTCGCAGATATAGATATATAGTATTCTTTGCTATTCGTTTATTGTTTACTGATGACATGTTTCGTATCAAAATGGATTTGTTGTTGCTTATATATATGCTTGATGAACAGCATCAGCTATGACTTTAAAATCATCGCGCAACTCTGGTGCTTCTGCTGCCAATGCAGCATCTGCTTCACCAGATGCCTTGAATCTAATGACTTCAGGGCCACCCTGAAACGTCAGTGTCACCCAAGGGTCATCAGAATCATCCACAGTAATGGTGATTCGCTTATCTTTTACAATGCGCTCATAGCCTAATGACAAGGCTAAAGCGTTATGGAATCGTTCTTTATTCATATTTGTGTCAAAAGCCGTGCTTTTGTCATTATTTTGTAATCTGTCGTGAAAAGGGGGCAGGATAAACAGTACTTGTAGGAACATACTGATCAGTGCCCGCCCACTGCCTCACGGCAGTTATGTCGTTATTTCTTTTATAAATTCATTTGGCGAATGGAACCTACAATGTTTCGATGATAGCAAATTACAAATTGCTTTTGAACTCATCATATGCTATTTCTGCCTGTTTTTTGAATTTGGGATAAATATTATCGTGGTTCAAATCTGAAATATAGTTTTTCTTTATGTAATCTACCAATGATTTATGGATATCAACAGAAATCAAAGGAGGAGTATTGCCATTCTTTGCAATAGCTTCTTCAAGCGGCAAACTATCGTTTGTATTTATTACAAAACATCCTTTCTGAGCTATTATATTTGGATTTGACCAATACATTCGCTCACCAGTAATACTCTCAACGACTTTTGCATCTAATGGATTAGGAACAAACAAGAAGGGCTGTGTGAATAATCCATCATTGGAACCATCCTTTTTAATCCATTTAGTCATCTCATCAATATTTCTTAGAATACTGTCATCTACTTGCGCACCAGGATTATTCCTCCTAAACTCTTCAACCAACTTTTTTCCATTTTCTATGCCGCTCGCAAACAATGTATCTACGGGGAAGATTATATCTGTTCGCTGCAAAGCATAAAAAGAGAAGTAGTTCTCCACATCAACATCAGAGGGATTATGCTTTAGGCCATCTGTCGCAAAGAACAGGCCTATTTTCTTATCTTTTGTAAAGTCAAGCAGCGGTGTAGGAATACCATAATGCTGCATAAAGGACAACCATAGAATGTCATTTGGGCGTATATTCAGCGACTTAAAATAATTCAATAACAGATTATTATTCGCTATCTTACTTATAAGCAGGTCAACAAACTCCACAAAAGATATCTGTAGAACTTTTGCCCACTCCTTGGTTATCCAATCGCGCTGTGCAAATGTGAAGTTCATATATTTTGCCTCACAGCTGCCACGATAGATAAATCTTTCATCACCAAAGCCCTCGAACCAGTCATCAAATTCCTTCGGTGTATTGATGACTATTTGCTTCATATAGCTTTGCTTAGAGGCCAAGTCTTGATATTCTTGTAGTTTCATATTTTAATTAATTCTTTCAAACCATTGTGCCCTGCGGTTTTCCGCTGGGTGGGGCTTCTGACATTAGATAATCGCCTCTTTTATACAATCAACAATGTACTTCACATCTTCATCCGATACATACGGTCCGGCAGGCAGACACATGCCGATCTTGAAGATGTCCTCTTCTACCCCATTGGTATACACATCACAACCAGCATAGACGGGCTGCTTGTGCATGGGCTTCCATACCGGACGGCACTCCACCTTCTTACCCAACATAAACACGCGCATAGCCTCTACATTCTCATTGGGCTGACAATCAGTCACAGGGCTGTCCACCTGATGAATGACTCCAGCGGCTCCACCAACGGCAGTTTTGATAACTTCTTTATAAGCGTTTTCTTGTCCTTTAACTTTGACAGAAGGATCAAGCGTCATGGTGCACAGCCAATAGTTCGAATCATAACGTGGGGCAGCGGGCTGACGATTAATTTTTACGCCAGGGATATCCTTCATCAGCTCCTCGTACAATTTCTGTACGTGCTTATGGTGTGCGATATGCTGATCCAATACCGTCATCTGACCGCGACCAATACCCGCACAAACATTACTCATGCGGTAATTAAAGCCAATAGCAGTGTGCTGATAATATGGATACGCATCGCGCGCCTGAGTAGCCAACCACATGATTTGATTGGCCTCTTCTGCATTGCGGCAAATCAAAGCGCCACCGCCACTGGTGGTAATCATCTTGTTGCCGTTAAAGCTCAGCACGCCATACTTGCCGAACGTTCCAAGTACCTGACCATTGAAGCGAGAACCCATACCCTCGGCAGCATCCTCCACCACAGGAATGCCATACTTATCAGCGATAGCCATAATCCTGTCAATCTGATACGGCATACCGTACAATGCCACTGGCACAATCGCCTTTGGGTACTTACCTGTCTTCTCCTTACGGTCGATGATAGCCTTCTCCAACAGCTCTGGATCCATGTTCCATGTGTCCTTTTCCGAACCAATGAACACAGGTTTTGCCCCACAATACGTAATCGGGTGCGAACTAGCACAGAAGGTAAAGCTCTGCACACAAACCTCATCGCCAGGGCCTACACCACATGCCAGCAAGGCCAAATGTACAGCACCTGTACCAGCCGAGAGGCAAACCACCTTGGTATCCTTCAGTGTCTCGTTCAGATGCCATGAGGCAGGATTTGCCTCCGGCCAGCGAGAATCACCATATACCGCACTCTCGATATCGCTCGTCACAAACCTGCGAAGATCCTCCTCGAATGCGTTCACGTTCGGTCCCATCGGTACCACCCAGTTGGTATCGAAGGCCTCTTTCACGTATTTTTGTTCCCAACCCTCGTCGCTCATGTGAGCCAAACAGAGGTAAATAGTTTTTCTTTCAGACATTCGTTTTTGATATTATTTATCTCTTCTATTTATTCTATCGTATAGTTTTTTCAGTATGATCAGGTGACAACCTTCTGTCATTATAGGAGCACGTCGCTATTAGTTTTTATAAATGAACTTGGTGAACCAATAAGGGTTAGATGTATGATGGTACAATCCCATGATCTGGGGGTTCAGGGTTAAAGGTTCATTGTTCATGGTTACCTTTATTACCTCATACCTTAATTGTTTATCTTCTAACTTTTGGTTCATTGTTCATGATTCAAGGTTTTTCCAATCCTAACTTAATCCTCATAGTCTTTACGATAGAGGTAAGGATTTTCAAAAGCCTAGTGATATCGTTCTCCAATGAATTGAATTGTTTATCGTCAAGGTAGCCATTATCGTGAAGAAGATTGAGCCAGAAATCTGTCTCGTCTGCCTCCTTATAGGCTATTGACATTTTACTTAAGAAATCTGCATCGCTCTGTGCATGTTTACTCTCCCTCACATTTGCACCTATTGAGGTGCCACTTCTATACAACTGTTTTGATTGTACGTATTCTTTGTATTCTGCATCTTCTGTCAAGTACTGGAAGAGTCGAGTAATTCTGCAAGCGAAGTCATAACTCAGTTCATGAATAGAGGCGGTCGCTTTTGCCTCTTCTGTCATCAGAGGTGCCAAACGACCCCGGTTCACGGTTCTGGGTTCACGGTTCACGGTTGTTTTCCCTTTACCGCTCCATTTCTTGCTATACTTCTTTTCTTCCATAACCTTGAACCTTGAACTCTGAGGCATATTTTGTTTTCTCTTCGTATGGCATTGATCCTGTCAATATTGCTATATCCAAAAGCCTGCAGCCACGCCTTCATCTCCTCTATCGTATGAACATTCTTGAGACCTACGGAACAAGCGACTTACGTCGAGTCCCCCTTCAGGATTTCCTCCTTCAACGGCTCCGTCACTTCCTTGATATTCTTAATTTGAGACATCGGATTTGTCATTCGCGATTAAATATTTTCTATTCTCCACATATTGGACAATTCAGCCCTGTCTTTCCATCAGGTTTTTTTGGATGTTTATCGTTTTCAAGAAGCTTTGCTTCGCCCCAAAGATGAAAATCAGTACACTCTTGTTCATAGGCAGCCTTGACATCCTTAGCTCTTGCCCAATCAAACCATAAATCACCACTCCATTCTCCAATATGCTCCTTAAGTCTATCCCTCAAACCCTCGTCCTGACGATGGTCAACACGTCCTACATAAATAATAGTAAATTCACCATCCTTAAGTCTGCCTATTCTGTAATTACCTGGCATAACTCCTTCCGGGACATACTTATCAATTGTATCTTCATCTAACATATAGAACTCCACCTCTGCAGCTTTTCCCGTATAAGGGTACTTCTTCCAACAAATTCTTGTCTTATCCATAATCGTATCACTTAGGTAAATACTAATATGACTTATTTAAGCAAAAACATACCTAGCATAAAATATGCTATAATAACAAAAAGTAATTTAAAGACCCAAAAACACCAAGGAATCGCACTATATATCTCTGGCTCTTGAAGATTTACATCATCTTCCTTTTCTTCTTTATGAATTTCCTTATGTTTGGCGTAATACGGATACCATATAGCTGTCTGAATCACGTATTGGAACAAATCTAATATGAGAACTACAATAAACAATATGAGTGGCCATTTTAGTTCACTCGGTATTGAGCTCATAAATGTGCTTAAGAGTTCATCATTGGTATTAGACTGTTTAAAGATCCAAACAATGCCTATACCAGCATATGCCAAATTACGACTTAGTTCACTGACATTCGTGGAGTAGCGAACATAGTCTTCACGTATTTCTTTTAATGTCATCAGAACTACTTTTTGTGGTTACTGTACTTATTTCCAGGTCCAGTTCCAGACTTGGTTGTTCCTCTTGGGGTTACCTTACTGCTATTCGAAGATCTTTTCGAACTGCTATTTTTAGACGTGTTCGTACTTGTTTTCTTAAC
>ODAJ012053578.1_pt1 | contig 22327 bp, 18 predicted proteins | sample 1539241 | NCBI WGS metagenome assembly ODAJ01 (sample SAMN02144231, study PRJEB22623) | gut metagenome | biome: sheep rumen | host: Ovis aries | place: New Zealand | reverse complement strand
CAAATACTGTTTTAGGAAATGCTAAATTAAGAAGTGACCCAGGAACTGCAAAAGCAAAATTCCGCTATAAACAATTTACTAATCAATTTGAGCACAACCAATTAGTTACTTTAACTGGAACAGTTACAACTGCAAAAGTTAATGATGGAAGCAATGGTCGTTTCTTAATTGGCATCACACCAACTGACGGAACTCATGAAGTTTATCTTGCTTATGACTATCATACAGATATTAAATCTCATAAAGTTAGAGATGCAATTCTTGCAAAATACACCGGTAAAGGTTGCACAATGACTGTTAAAGGCACTATTCGTTTCACCGATGGTGTTCAAGATAGACATAAAGCACCTCTTGTACTTGAAGGCGCGGGACCAAAGAACGGAACTTGGAATATCGTTCCATTTGACGTTTCTCATATTGCATAATAATCGCAATAATTAACAATAAGCAGATCTGGATAACGGATCTGCTTTTTTATTTTTTGTTCAGTGTCAGTATTTATTGCTATTTTTTTACTTTTATAATATATTATATTTCGCTGCACCATTAGCTCAGTTGGTAGAGCAACTGACTCTTAATCAGTGGGTCGCAGGTTCGAGGCCTGTATGGTGTACCAAAGTAAAAAACTATATACTGGGTATATAGATTAAATCCAATATCCTAATGGTGTTGGATTTTTTTATTCGCTTAACAGTATGAAATATTTTATAATATTTATATGTCTAAGAAGTTAATTGTCTTTGATATGGATGGCACGATCTATCTTGGGAAAGATTTGATTGATGGTTCACTTGAAACATTTAACTATTTAAATAAAGAAAATATTGATTATATCTTTTTCACGAATAACTCTTCTCATGATTTAGATTTTTACTATGAAAAGATTAAAAATTTTGGGATTAAGTGTGATCGTCAAAAAAACTTTTATTCCTCGACTGAAGTCGCTATTTCATATTTAAAAAAGAAAGGTCTTAAAAAACTTTTCGTTGTTGCGAATAGATCACTTAAAGATAAATTAAAAGGTGATTTTGAAATTGTTACCAAATACGATAAAAATATAAAAATTGACGGGATTTTGGCAGGTTTTTCAACAGAACTTGTCTATCAAGAACTTCGTGATGCTTGTCTTTATCTACAAACTCAAGACATTGAATTTATTGCGACAAATGGAGACTTTAGATGTCCAATTGAAGATGGACTGTATATTCCCGATTGTGGCGGAATGATTGAATGGATGAGGTTATGCACTAACAAGAAAGCGCATGTAATGGGAAAACCAGATCCTGAAGTTATTTATACACTCGCCAAAATGTTTAATGTATCATTAGATGAAGTTTTAGTTGTCGGAGATAGAATCTATACCGACATTCTTGTTGGTGTAAACGCAAAAGTTGATTCAGCAATGGTTCTTTCCGGTGAAACAAAAATGGAAGACTTAAAGAATTATTCATATAAACCAACTTATATAATTGATTCCATTAAATATTTACCAAATCTATTAAATAAAATTTAAAGGAGAAGGAAATGGAAAAAGCTCAAGCACAAAGCCAAGGATTTAAACTTAATTACAAACGTACCATGATTATTGGATTTGCATTCTTTGGCATTTTACTTTTGTGGCAAGTGTATGACACATGGTGCCCAACGTTTTTAACTGAATTATTTAAAAATTCTTTTGGGGTTAAAGATGAGAAACAAGTTCAATATCTTGTTGGTATCATGATGGCCCTAGATAACCTAGCCGCACTTATTTTATTACCAATATTTGGGCGTTTATCTGACAAGACGAACACTAAAATTGGTAAAAGAATGCCTTATATTTTAGTCGGCACATTTGTTTGCGCAGTCGCTTTCCCATTTATTCCTGTTTTATTCCATTATAGCAAAGCTATTGGCGTCATTATTTTAATGGGAGTGGTTGTCTTATTTGCGATGATGTATCGTAATCCTGCTGTTGCGTTAATGCCTGATATGACACCAAAACCTTTGCGTAGTAAAGCTAACGGCATCATTAATATTATGGGTTATCTTGGTGGAGCATTCGCAACCGTTGTTGGTTTTGTATTTGTCTTGTCTGATTATTTAGGCACAACAATTGATAAAAAGACAGGTTTACCTGCCGCACATACATGGGCATACAAAAATATTTGGGCTGTTGAAGGACCATTCTTAGTCGCATCTGTTCTTATGCTCGTTTCGGCAATTGTTTTATTTATTCTTGTTAAAGAAAACAAGATTCGCGATGAAATGAAAGAAGAAATGGCTCGTGGGGATGCAATGAGTGCAACTGAAGATAAAGTTGATGATGACAAACCACTAACTAAGGCTAACAAAATTATGCTTTTCCTAATTCTTGGAGCAGAATTCTTCTGGTTCATGGCAGATAATGGTATTTCTACATTCTTAAATAACTATGTTATTTATGGAACTCATTCATCATCTACCGGAACAGCTATGTTAACAATATTGGGTGGTGTTGGTAGTGTCATTGGCTTTGCTGTTGGCGGAATTATTGCGTCTAAGATTGGCCGTAAATATACCGTTGTAGGTGGTTTAGGCTTAACACTTTTATCCTACGGTGTTTGGTTAATTTTAACCTTTGCTGTTGGTTTACCAACAGGTTCATTACCAATTTGGTTATTTATTATTTGGTTTATTAAGGGATTTGGAATGTCACTAGTTCACGTTAATTCATTCCCAATGGTTGTTGAATTATGTAACTCAAAGAAAATTGGTGCATTCACTGGTTATTACTATGCATCAAGCATGGCCGCTCAAACAATTACACCAATCGCATTAGGTTCGCTTCTTTTAGTTCCTAACTTTGATTGGGACTTATTGCCTGTATATGCAACTGTTTGTGTGACAATTTCACTAGTAGTATTCATCTTTATTAAAAATATTAAATCTACTAAAACTGAATTTAAGCGTGGTTTAGAAGCCCTTGATCAAGACGATTAAAAATGAAAAAAGCTAAAGTTTTATCAAATATTAATCCTCTTGTATTTAAAGGTGTCGCGCACAGAGGACTTTGGAACAAAGATATTTCTGAGAATTCTTTGAAAGCTTTTAAACGTGCAATTGATAACAACTTTGCACTAGAATTTGATGTTCATTTAACTAAAGATAACGAACTTGTCGTCATTCACGACGAAGATTTAAAAAGGCTTACTGGAAAAGAAGGAATAGTGGAGCATCTTACTTTAAAAGAGCTTCAAGAAAATTATCATTTACTTGATGGACAAAAAATCCCTACTTTTGTAGAGGTTTTAGATTTAATTAATGAACAAGTTCCTTGTTTGGTCGAACTTAAAGTTTATGAGAAAAATTATAAAGCTTTGTCAAAAAGAGTTTTAGAAGTCATGATGCCTAAGGTTAAAAATAAGAAAAACTTTGTTTTTATTTCCTTTGACCCTCGCTCTTTATGGCCTTTAAAACGTAGCGGAATTATGCGTCTTTTATTAGTCGCTGAAGGTTATGAATATGTTTTAAAATATTTTAGATTCCGTATAGAAGGTATCGATATAGAGCAAACACTTTTAAAAAAGAAAAGATATCAAAAATACTCAAAAAGGAATGTTGTAAATGTTTGGACAATTCAATCAAAGGAACAGCTTGAAAAAGTTAAACCCTTTGTTGATACTGTGACATTTGACACAATTGATCCAAAAATAATTAAAGAATCGCTCTAATGCACATAAAGTTAACTGCCCTAAAAAGCAGTTTTCTTTTTAGTGGAAACAAGCTAACAAATATTATAAAATATTTCGCATGAAACATTTAATCGTTTTGTCTGCTATTCCTGGTGCCGGAAAATCTACTTTTGCTAAGCACTACAAAATTAATCACACAAATGAAAATGTTTTTATTGTTTCTAGTGATGAAATTAGAAAAGAATTAACAGGCACTTATAGTAACTTAGATTACGACAAAGAAATGTGGGAAATTTACTTTAAAAGAATCAATATTTTAAGGGACTCAAATGATGAATGCACAATCATTGCAGATTCTACGAATATTCTTAATAAATTCAGAAAAATTCCTGGGAATTTACAGGGGTTTAATAAAAAAACACTTCTTATTATCACCAAAGATTTGCCTTTAATTCTGGAAAGAAATAGGCAAAGAGACCATGCTAAATATGTCCCTGAATCCGCTATTAAAAACATGTGGAATGCATGGGAAAAAGTCGATGAAGAAACCGCCAAATTATTCGACGAAGTTCTCTATATTGATGGTTGGTTTGATAAGAGTAAAATATAAGAAAACAATTTCGTTTTGAAATTGCTACAAGTATATGTGAAATCGGTTTCAGCCGATTTTTTATTTATTTAATATATCTATTTGATATAATAAATTCGCAAAAGGAGTTTTTTAAATGGAAATTAAAAAATCATTTCTCTCAGTTGATGGTAATACAGCTGCTGCAATTGGTTCATATTATTTTACCGAAGTAGCAGGTATTTATCCTATTACTCCATCATCCCCAATGGCCGAACTTGTTGATGTTTATGCTTCACAAGGAAAGAAGAATTTTTTCGGCACTCCTGTAAAAGTTGTTGAAATGCAATCTGAAGCCGGCGCATCTGGTACAGTCCATGGTGCATTACAAGCTGGTGCTTTAGCTACAACCTATACAGCCTCACAAGGCTTATTGCTCATGATTCCTAACATCTATAAATGGTGTGGTGAACTTCTTCCAGCAGTTTTACATGTCTCTGCAAGAAGTTTAGCAACAAGATCCTTGTCAATTTTTGGTGATCACCAAGATATCTATGCTATTAGACAAACCGGTATCACAATGTTATGTTCACACTCAGTTCAAGAAATTGCAGACCTTGCTCCAATGGCACATTTAATTGCTATTGAATCAAGTACCCCAATCTGTCACTTCTTCGATGGTTTTAGAACTTCTCATGAAATTCAAAACGTCGAATTTGTTGACGGAGAAGAATACCGCAAACTTCTTGATATGAAGAAAGTCGAAGAGTTTAGAGCACGCGCTTTAAACCCACACACTCACCCAGTTACCCGTGGTGGTGCTGAAAATGACGATATCTACTTCCAAGGTAGAGAAGCTCAAAACGTCCACTTCGATAAAGTTGTTGGCATTGTTGAGAAATATCTTGCTAAAGCAAGTGAACTCACTGGCAGAAAATATGCACCATTTGTTTATGTTGGTGATCCAAATGCCGAAAGAGTTATTATTGCAATGGGTTCAGTAACTGAAACTACTACTGAAGTTATTGAAGAACTTGCAAAAGAAGGCGAAAAAGTTGGCTTAGTTAAAGTTCACTTATATCGTCCATTCTCTGCTAAACATTTAGTCTCAGTTCTTCCTGCATCCGTTAAAAAGATTGCTGTCTTAGATAGAACAAAAGAATACGGTGCAGCAGGCGAACCACTCTATCTTGATGTTGTTGCAGCCTTAAAACAAGAAGGCCGTGAAGACATTGAAGTTTATGGTGGTCGTTATGGTTTATCTAGTAAAGATATCCAACCAAAACACGTTAAATCAGTTTATGATTTCCTTAAAGGAAAACCACATCATAACTTCACAGTTGGTATTGAAGATGATACAACTCATTTATCAATCCCAGTTGATGAAAAATTCCACGTTAAAGCAGATTACACATCATGCTTATTCTATGGTTTAGGTTCTGATGGTACAGTTTCTGCGAATAAATCATCAATTAAGATTATTGGTGATGCAACTCATCAATACGCACAAGCATACTTTGCTTATGACTCAAGAAAAGCTGGTGGTGTTACCCGTTCACACTTAAGATTCGGTAAAACTCCTATTCGTTCTACATATTATGTAGAAAATGCTGACTTCATTTCCTGTTCGCTTGATACATATGTCTTCAAGTTTGACATGATTAAGAATCTTAAAGAAGGCGGAACATTCCTTCTTAATACCGATATGAGTGATGAACAACTCGTTAAATCACTTCCAAATCGTATGAAACATCAATTAGCAGAAAAGAAAGCTAAATTCTATGTTATTGATGCTAATAAGATTGCCGCTGAAATCGGTATGGGTAGACACACCAATACAATTCTCCAAGCTTCATTCTTCTATCTTAACCAAGGCATTATGCCTTATGATGAAGCAAACAAATGGATGAAGAAATTTGCTGAAAAATCTTATGCTAAGAAAGGCCAAGAAGTCGTTGAACTCAACTGGAGAGCAATTGACGCTGGTACTGAAGGTTTAAGAGAAGTTAGAGTTGATCCAAAATGGATTGAACTTGATACAAAACGTGTTCGTGAAACAACTGGTGACGAATATTTCGACACATACGTTAATGTTATGGGCACACTTGATGGTGATACCATCCCAACTAGTAAGTTCACTGAATTTGAACTCCTTGATGGCACAATGAAGAATGACATTACATTCTCCGAAAAACGTTCTATCGCTGATAGAGTTCCTGTCTGGAACAAGGCAGATTGTATCCAATGTAACCAATGTGCATTCGTTTGTCCACATGCTACCTTAAGACCATTCTTACTTAACGACGAAGAACTTGAAAAAGCTCCAGAAATCGTTAAAAACGATGTCTTACCAGCAATGGGCGTTCCAGGTCACAAATATCGCTTACAAGTTTCTCCAAAGAACTGTGTTGGCTGTGGTCTTTGTGTTTCTGAATGTACAGCTAATAAGATGGGTAAGAAAGCTCTTGTTATGGCTGAAGCAAAAGAACAATTTGCTCAAGAAGAAGGTGCAGATTATCTTTATAAACACGTTTCATATAAAGCAGATAAGCTTCCAGCTCCACTTCAATCAACAGTTAAGGGTGTTGCATTCTTAATGCCATATATGGAAATCTCTGGTGCATGTGCTGGATGTGGTGAAACTCCATATTACAAACTTGCAACTCAATTATTTGGTAAAGATATGTTAATTGCTAATGCAACTGGCTGTTCTTCCATTTATTCTGGTTCAACCCCACTTACACCATTCTGCACAGATAAGAATGGCGAAGGTGTTGCCTGGGCTAACTCATTATTCGAAGATAACGCTGAATTTGGCTTCGGTATGAGAGCTGCTACAAACTATAAATTAGGACAAATTTGTTCTATCTTAGAACCAGCACTTTCAAGAGACTCAGTTGAAGCCAAACTTAAAGAAATTATCAGGAAATACCTAGAAAATATCAAAAATAAGGCCGAAGCTCGTAAGATAATTCCAGAGCTCGTCAAACTCGTTAAAGCAAGCAAAGATGAAGAAGTTAAAGGCGTCTTAGCTTACGAAAGAGATTTACTCGACAAATCAGTTTGGATTGTCGGTGGTGACGGATGGGGTTACGACATCGGTTATGGTGGACTTGATCACGTAATCGCAAATGATGAAGATGTTAACATCCTCTTACTCGATACTGAAGTCTATTCCAACACTGGTGGACAATCCTCAAAATCATCTCAAACAGGTTCTATCGCTAAGTTCACTGCCTCTGGTAAAACTGGCGAAAAGAAAAATCTTGCTCTTATCGCAATGACCTATGGACATACCTATGTTGCTCAAATCTCACTAGGTGCAAACCCTGTTGCAGCAATCAAAGCAATGAAGGAAGCAGAAAGCTACAATGGTCCATCCCTAATTATCTGTTATGCACCTTGTGCAAACCATGGTATTAAGGGCGGATTATCTAACTCAATGAAGGTTGAAAAAGCCGCTGTTGAGTCAGGCTACTTCACCTGCTTCAGATATGACCCAAGACTTGTCGCAGAAGGTAAACCAGGTCTTACAATTGACTGTAAAGAACCTGACTTCTCCAAGTTCCGCGAATTCTGTATGGGTGAAACTAGATTCTCACAACTTCCAAAAGTTAATCCTGAACACGCCGAAGAACTTCTCGCTAAGTCCGAAAGATGTGCTAAGGAACGTTGGGAAAGAATTAAAAAATTCGGTTTATAATCTTTGATTATAGAAAAGACTAGAGAGCACCAATGCTCTCTTTTCTTTTATTTTAAAATTGTATATACAAATGTATTTACAAAAATAAATTTATCATTTACAATAATGAAGAGGAAAAATTATGGAAAAAGATACAAATATCATTCTAAGAATAAATTCAAATTTAAAAGAAAGAGCTAATGAAATCGCAAAGAAATATGGTGTTTCTTTGAGCGAATTAATTAATGCTTGTTTAGTTGAATTTGATCAACGAGATTTCGTTCCTTTAAACATCCGCAGACATTTCCCTAATAAATTTGCGAAACAGAATGAAGTAACATTAGCAATCATTAGACATTGCTTGAAAGAAATTATAAGTAACAATGCGCCTGGAAAAGTAAAAAAAGTTTACCTATTTGGGTCGTATGCACGTGGCGAACAAACACCAAAATCTGACATCGATTTAAGATTTGAAACAGAAGATGATTTTTCTCTTTTTAACCATAGTAATATACGTCTTGATTTAAAAGAAGCGCTTCACAAAGACATCGATATTATTACTGCAGAACCAGAAAAGCTCGACCCTGCTTTTTTAGAAAACATAAGAAAGGATGAGATTTGCATTTATGAAAGATAAAGACTACGCTGACCATATTTTAAAACACTACTCAGAATTAAAAATTGAACTTAATCAAATAAATAACGATTTTGCAACTTTTCAAAACAATATTTTTTATAGAAAAGCTATTTTATTTGATTTATTACAAATTGGTGAATTATTTAACGGCTTATCTAAAGAAACTCAAAGTAATTTTTCAAAAGAAGATTGTAGAGGCATTGTTGATACGAGAAATTATGTGGCCCATGGTTATATAAAACTTAGTGATAAAAGTATTTGGAAAACACTTTACGAAGAATTGCCACCTTTAATGAAAAAGTTAGAAGAATTATTTTAGTAAACTTAAATAATTCACAAGGAACATTTATGTTCCTTTTTGTTTTCTAATAATCATATAAAGCGTAAATTATATATAATTTCTCTTTGTTATGGTAAAATCTTTTCACTATGGAAAACAAATATATCGTTATTAAAGGCGCTAGGGAGAATAATCTTAAGAATATTGATTTAGAAATCCCTAAGTATTCTCTGACTGTTTTCACTGGTCTTTCTGGCTCAGGTAAAACTACATTAGCGTTTGATACAATTTTTGCTGAGGGTCAAAGACGATTTGTAGAATCCCTTTCTAGCTATGCTAGACAATTTTTAGGAGGCATGGAAAAACCTGATGTCGATAATATTGATGGGCTTTCTCCTGCTATTTCCATTGACCAAAAAACAACTTCTCATAACCCTAGATCTACAGTTGGAACAGTTACTGAAATCTATGATTATTTAAGACTTTTATATGCGAGAGTTGGTGTCCCTTATTGTCCAGATCACAATATTCCAATTGTTTCATTTTCAGTAACAAAAATGGCAGATATTGCTTTGCAATATGAAGAAGGTACTAAACTCCAAATTTTATCCCCAATTGTTAAAAATGAAAAAGGAACCCATAAAGATTTATTAGCGAAGATTCTTTCTTCTGGTTTTGAAAGAGTTAGAGTTGATGGAGAGATAAAAAGAATTCTTGAAGTTGAGGATTTAGAAAAAAATAAACGTCACAATATTGAAATTGTTGTGGACCGTGTAATTGTTAGAAAAGATCAACGTAGTCGTATTGCTGAAGCAATCGAACTTGCATGTGATTGGTCCAAAGGATATTGCATCTTTTTAACCGAAAAAGAAGAAAGATTATTCTCTCAACATCATTCATGCCCAATTTGTGGTTTTTCTGTTCCTAAATTAGAACCAAGATTATTCTCGTTTAACGCTCCTCTTGGCTGCTGCCCTGATTGTAAGGGTGTTGGCATTAAAAGAGAATGCAATATGGACTACATGATTCCTGACAAATCTCTTTCCATTAATCAGGGTGGTATTAGATGGTACAAAAATACAATTGGTACCAAAAATATTGAATGGCAAGAATTTGCTTACTTATGTAAGCAGTACAATATAGATTTAGATAAACCTCTTGGTGAATTTACCGAAAAAGAGATGAATGTCATCACTTATGGTTCGGATCGAGAATTCAAATATGAAATCGTTTCTTCAAGCGGAAACGTAATGCATCGAAATGGATTTATTGAAGGCGTTAAGACTAAACTTGATCGTCTTTACAATGAAACAAATTCTCCAATGATGAGGGACTTTTATGAACTTTTCATGAAAGATACTGAATGTTCAACATGTCATGGAGCTAGACTTTCTAAACAAGCTTTAGCCGTTAGGGTAAACGGATTAAACATCTATGAAGCTACTTGTCTATCTGTTGAAGATTTACATAAATGGATTAATGAACTTCCAAATGTTTTAAGTAAAACTGAATTTGAAATTGCAAAGATGATAATAAACGAAATTCGTAATAGAGTTTCTTTCCTTTGCAATGTTGGATTAAATTATTTAACCCTTTCTAGGACTGCTATGACACTCTCTGGTGGAGAAGCTCAAAGAATTCGTCTTGCAACCCAGATTGGGTCAAAATTATCAGGAATTCTATACGTTTTAGATGAACCATCGATTGGTTTACATCAAAGAGACAACGCAAAATTAATAGCAACATTAAAGGATATGGTTTCAATCGGAAACACATTAATTGTTGTTGAACACGATGAAGAAACAATGCGCGCTGCTGACTATATTGTTGATATTGGACCAGGCCCTGGCGTACATGGCGGTGAAGTAGTTGCAGCCGGAACTCCAGAAGAAGTTGCTAAAAACGATAAATCAATCACTGGCCGCTATTTATCAGGAAAAGAAAAGATTGAAGTTCCTAAGACAAGAAGGCCTGGAAATGGAAAGTCTTTAGTCGTTAAAGGTGCTCAATGCAACAACTTAAAGAACATTGATGTAGAAATTCCTTTAGGAAAATTCATCGCAGTCACTGGTGTTTCTGGTTCTGGAAAGTCATCACTTGTTAATCAAACGTTATATCCTGCTTTAAAAAAGCAGATAGATGGAACTGAAGACTTAATTATTGGAAAACATAAAGAAATATTAGGTTTAGAGAATATTGATAAGGTTATTGATATTACCCAAGAACCTATTGGAAGAACCCCAAGATCAAATCCTGCTACTTACGTTGGTGTCTTTGACGATATTCGTTCTTTATTTGCTGAAACAGTTGAAGCAAGAGCTAAAGGTTTCACTAAAGGAAGATTCTCTTTCAATGTCCCAGGTGGTAGATGCGAAAACTGTGGTGGCGCTGGTGTAACTCGTATTCCTATGAACTTCTTACCAGATGTTTACGTGAAGTGTGATGAATGTAATGGAAAACGATATAACGAAGAAACATTAGAGGTCACATATAAAGGCAAAAACATCTATGAAGTTTTGGAAATGACAATTGAAGATGCCTGTAAATTTTTCGAAAATCGCCCAAAAATCCTGCATAAATTGCAAGTTTTGAATGATGTTGGGCTTGGATATATTAAGCTTGGTCAACAGGCTACAACGTTGTCGGGTGGTGAAGCTCAAAGAGTTAAACTTGCAAATGAACTTCAACGCCGTCCTACAGGTAAATCATTGTTTATCCTTGATGAACCAACGACAGGTTTGCACACAGATGATGTTAAACGACTTATTGCCGTTTTAAATAGAATTGTTGATCATGGAGATACAGTTTTAGTCATTGAACACAACTTAGATGTTATTAAAGTTGCTGATCATATTATTGACTTAGGACCTGAAGGCGGAAACGGAGGCGGCACAATTGTTGCTACTGGAACTCCAGAAGAAGTCGCCAAAAATTCAAAATCATTTACAGGTCAATATTTGAAAGGGTTATTAGGTAAATAGTTATGGGAATATTTGCACTTATTTTATTAATTCTTGCTCTTAGCACATTAGGATTCTTTATTTTTAAAGTCATTAAAGTTGTCAAAAATCATGTTATTGGTGAAGAGAAATATAAGATTCAAGGTAATGAAAGATTGCTTCTTTTAGGTCTTGTTTGTGGGGTTGCTCTTTTATTAACGACAGCAGCCGTTTTATCTGCAATTCACTTCAAAAACGCTGGAAAATGGTGGGAATTTTTGCTTTTAGTACTCGGTACGCTTATTGCCGGAACAGCTGTTCCTTTCTCGGTTGGAGCGTTTATTCTTTTCTATTACAAACTCGATTTAGATGAGAAGCAAAGAAACATTTGTAAATTTGCTTGGCCTATCTCAATTATTGTTTTCTTCCTTGGTTTGTTACTTCTAACAGAAGGTATAGCTAGAAATATTGAATATCCATTAGTTAGCGGCATTGCGACCGGTACTGGATGGACAAGAGGCGGCGAACTTGGTAGTGGAATGCATATTAAATTCTACGGAATCATTATTGTTACGGGTGCCTTAATTTGCTATGCAATTACTGACCATGAAATGTATAAAAAATTTAAAAAACATGGTTTGATTGATACGTTATTTATTCTTGTATTCCTGTTAGGAATTGTTGGCGCAAGACTTTGGTATTGCTTAATTCTTGAACCAGACATTTATTTAACTGGCAAAGCAAGTATTTTCGCTATTATGGATGGAGGTTTAGCGATTCAAGGCGGCGCTATATTTGGGTTTATAGTTGCAATAATCTATATGCTCTTATTTAGACGTTATATTGATTTAAGGTTCATATTAGATGTTGCTGCCCCAACAGTTTTAATTGCACAAGCAATGGGAAGATGGGGAAACTTCTTTAATCAAGAGGTTTATGGTCTTGTAACAACTAAAGAAGCTTTGTGGTACTTACCAACTATTGTCAAAAACAATATGTTTATTAACCACGAGTATCGAGTTCCGCTATTCTTTATTGAAAGTGTAATTAACTTAGTTGGTTATTTCACTATACGTTATGGTATTGGAAAACTTTGTAAGGCATACAAAGGTCTTGGTTTCCAAGGTGCATCATATTTAATTTGGTATGGTCTAACAAGAGTTTTATTAGAACCACTTAGAAATGGATACACTGCATCTACAAAGACCGAGGGCTTTGGTTACTTGCAATCTTACATTACAGCCTTTGTAATGATTGGTTTAGGAGTGGCAGGTTGTGTTGCGTTCTATATTGTTCACAAAACTCGTATGAAGAAAGGTTTAGAAGATAAGTTTGGTGACAAAATCATATAAATTATATTTATTTGACCTTGATGGTACTTTGCTCGATTCTGATCAAATGTTAATCGAGACCTTTCATTATTTATATAAGAAATTTAAACCAAAAGACTTTGTTATAGATGAGCAAAAGATTATTACTTTCTCCGGACCTCAAATTCGAGATACTCTAAAAAAAGAGTTCCCTGAATTAGATCAAACGATGATTTTGGAAGAATGGAGAAAAGAATCAAAGAAAAATTATCCTATCTATACGAAATTATTTCCAGGAGCATACGAAATACTTTCTACTTTAGTAGAAAAAAAGATACCAACTGCTATCATTACTAACAAGCATCGCGATGCTTATGATAGAGCGATTCCAATATTTGGGTTAGATAAATTGAATATTTTCTCTATATGCGCTGATGAAAGTGGAAGATTGAAACCTTTCCCTGATGGAATCTTTAAATGTATGGAACATTTCGGAATTAAGAATAAAGATGACGTGATTTACATTGGCGATTCTATTTATGATTACGAGACTAGTAAGAATGCTGGTGTAGACTTTGGTTTAGTAAGTTGGACACCTCGAAAACTACCGAAAAACTGCAAAATTTCTGTAAAAATTGATAAATTTGAAGATTTATTGGAGCGCTAAAATGAAGAAAACAGATATAGTAATTATTGGAGCAGGAATGGCTGGTATAAGTGCAGCTATTTATCTCAAACGTGCAAACGCTAATTTCGTTTTACTTGAAGGTAATTTAGCTGGTGGAATGCTTAATAAACTCAAATCGATAGAAAACTATCCTGGAATGCCAAAAACAACTGGTTCAGATATTTTAATTGCCTTAATGGATCAACTTAGGTTCAACAAAATTGATGTCACATATGGTAATGTACAGACCATCTTGAAAGAAGGAGATGGTTTTGAAGTTGTTACAGATGTTGAATCATATGACACAAAGGCTGTTATTGTTGCAACAGGAGTAACTCAAGCTGTTCAAACAATTCCCGGAGAAGAAAAATATGCAGGTTCTGGAGTCAGTTATTGTGCAATATGTGATGGTAACTTCTTTAAAGGTGCTGATGTAGCTGTTATAGGCAACAACAACATCGCATTGGAAGAGGCAATTTACCTAGGAAATCTAGCAAAAAAACTATATTTTATATGTCCTGATGAAGAACTCCAAGGAGACAAAAATCTTAGGGAAAAACTGGGGAATTCCGCAAATATTGAGGTAAAACTCAGTTCAAAAGTTGAAGAAATTGTTGGTGATGATTTTGGCGTCACTGGCGTTAAAGTTAATGGTGAAATTTTAAAAGTTGCTGGCATTTTCCCATACGTTGGAAAGAAGTCAACATCAATGGTTTTGAATAATCTCAAACCAGAAAAACAAGGCATTTTCATTAAAGTTGATGAAGAATGCTGCACAAACATTGAAGGATTATTTGCAGCAGGTGATATTGTTGCGAAAAGACTTAAACAACTTGTTACCGCAGCAGGAGATGGAGCTACAGCAGCCACTGCAGCAGACAATTATTGCAAATTAAAATAATCGGAGGGCAAAAATGATTGATTTAGTTATTGTTACCGGAGCTTACGGAGCAGGAAAATCACTTGCTGCTCAAGCATTTGAAGAAGCAGGATACTATGTTACTGATAGAATTCCGCTCGGTGTTGTTGATGCTTACTTTAAGGAGCTTATTTCTGAGCCTGAAAAGTATCCAAGAGTTGCCTTAACTGTAGAGGCCGATATTGCCTTAGAAACATACAAAAAAGCCAAGAAATATCCAGGATTTTCCATAAAATTCTTTGGAATTACATGTGATCCACAGACCTTAAATGAGAGGTTCAGATTATCTAGAAAAGTTCACCCATATGAACCAAAAGGAAAGACCCTAGAGCAAGCAATTAAGGACGATGTTGATGCCCTTAGAAAACTCCGTGATTATTTCGATGTTTATATTGATACAGGCAAATTAAGCAAAGATGAATTTAGAAATAGAATTTATGATGCTTGTATCAGTGCAAAAGAGAAATTTGTAGTCTCATTTACCTCTTTTGGATACAAAGTTAATGTTCCTCAAGACATTGAAACCGTTTTTGATGTTCGTTTGCTTCCAAATCCATATTGGGAGCCTGAATTAAAAGAATTAACAGGTTTAGACCAAGAAGTTAAAGATTATGTTTTAAAAGCACCTGAAACTAAAGATTTCTTAAAGCACATAATTCAGTATCTTGATTTCTATCTAGCGGAATTAAAGAAAAAAGGAAGAAAACATGCTTCTATAGGTATTGCCTGTTCTGGTGGTCAACATAGAAGCGTCGTTATCGCTGAATACTTAAAAGAACATTATTCAAAAGATTATTACACGAACGTAACGCATAAAAATATTCAAAGTAAATAAACATGCAGGCGAAGGTTTCATTCACTCAAAAAGTTAAAGAAGAGCTTTGCTCTATTCCGTTCTCAGATGAACATCTAAGAGCATTTTTAGCAGCGTTTATTAAAGTGAATGGCCATCTCACAATTAGTAATGGTGTCTCATCAATTGTTTGCAGAACAGAGAACGCAAAGATTGCGAAGTTTATTTACCATTCTATTAATAGAATTTACGGAATAACTCCTCGTTTTTCTTATTCAAAAGAGATGAATTTTAAAAAAAGAGTTACTTATTCTGTAATTATTGAAGAAGGTGAATATATAATCGGAGACTTAGAAATTTCTTTTCTTGACGGAAAAATTGCCAGAAATATTGTTTGCAATAACGACATGATTTCGGGTTATGTTTCTGGAGCATTTTTAGCAAGCGGTTCAGTTAATTCACCTAAAAATTCGAACTATCATTTAGAAATCTCATTAAATGATGAATCATTCGCAAAATGGTTTTCTAAATTATTACTTAAATATAAAGGTGTAGAGTTCACTCCAAAAGTAGCAAAACGTAGAAATAACTATGTTGTATATCTTAAAAAAGCTCAGCAAATTTCTGATTTTCTATCAATGATAGGTTGTGTTGATAAAACCCTTGAATTTGAATCTATTAGAATAGATAGAGAATTCTCAAGTATTGGCAATAGACTTCAAAATTTAGACACTGCAAATTATGAAAAAACAGCAAAAGCAGCGGAAAAACAAATTGAGGAAATTAAGATTATTGATCAAGTAATTGGAATTAAAAATGTTCAAAACAAAAAGCAACAAATTTTGATGCAATTACGTCTTAATCGTGAGGACGCCTCTTTAACTGAACTTAGTAAAGAAATGAGTGAAATTTTAGAGGAAGAAATATCTAGATCCAACATAAATCACTTGTTCAGAGCGATTCATAACATGGCTGAAAAATATAAAGGTGCAGTTAGAAAATGAAAGCTCAAGAACAACTAGGAATGAGAATCAAATATCTTCGTAAAAAACGACACTGGTCGCAAGAAGATTTAGCACTTAGTGCTAATATTAACAAAAATTATATTTCAGATTTAGAAAATGGAAGACGTAATCCATCCCTCGAAATTTTAGAAAGAATTGCAGTTACTTTTGGTATCACTCTTGAAGAATTATTTAAGGGTGTTGAGTCGATTCCTGGTATTTAATAAATCGCTTAATTAAAGCGACAAGAACAAATAATAGAAAACGCTTTCAATAAAAAAGTGTTTTTTTCTTTTCTAACTATTATTATAATAATCTCGCTTAGTAAATAAGGAGGACATAAATAATATGTCAGTAAAAATTGCAATTAACGGATTTGGACGTATTGGTAGATTAGCTTTCCGTCAAATGTTTGACGCAAAAGACTATGAAGTCGTCGCAATTAACGATTTAACCAGCCCAAAAATGTTAGCACACTTACTCAAATACGATTCAGCACAAGGCACATACAAATATGCTGAAAGCGTTAAGAGCTCACCAGAAGGCGAAGTTCCAGGCTGGATCGAAGTTAAGGGTAAAAGAATTACCGTTTACGCAGAAAAAGATGCAGTAAACTGCCCATGGGGCAAATTAGGTGTCGATGTCGTCTTAGAATGTACAGGTTTTTATACTTCTAAAGAAAAATCAATGGCACACATCCAAGCTGGTGCAAGAAAAGTTGTTATTTCCGCTCCAGCAGGAAAAGACTTAAAGACAATTGTCTATAACGTCAACCACAAAACATTAACAAAAGATGACCAAATCATCTCTGCAGCAAGCTGTACAACAAACTGCTTAGCACCTATGGCTAATGCACTCAACAAATTTGCAAAGATTGAATCTGGTATTATGATCACAGTTCATGCTTATACTGGTGATCAAATGGTTCTTGATGGACCACATAGAAAAGGTGACTTACGTAGAGCAAGAGCCGCTGCATGCAACATCGTTCCTAACTCAACAGGTGCTGCAAAAGCAATCGGATTAGTTATCCCAGAATTAAATGGTAAATTAATCGGTTCTGCACAACGTGTCCCAGTTTGTACAGGTTCTTCAACTATCTTAATCGCTGTCTTAAAGACAAGAAAAGAAGTTACAAAAGAAGCAATCAATGCTGCTATGAAGAGAGCTTCCAACCAATCATTTGGTTACACAGAAGAAGAACTCGTTTCAAGCGATGTCATCGGTATGACCTATGGTTCATTATTCGATGCAACCCAAACAATGGTTACCCCACTCGGTGGTGGCCGCTACCAAGTCCAAGTCGTTGCTTGGTACGATAACGAAAACTCATACACTTCACAAATGGTTCGTACAATTAAGTACTTATCAGAAAAGTGCTAATTGAGCTTAATTAATTTAATTAGAGGCTTAACCTTATGGTTAAGTCTCTTTATCCTAAAAGGAGAAAAACAATGTTAACAGTTAATGAATTAAAAAACATTAAAGGCAAAGTTGTTGTCGTTCGTGTTGACTTCAATGTTCCATTAAAAGATGGCAAAGTCAGAGACGATAACCGTGTCCGTGCTGCTCTTCCAACAATTAAAAAACTTGTTGATGAAGGTGCAAAAGTTGTTTTACTTTCCCACCTTGGCAAAGTGAAACACAAAGAAGCTCCAGAAGTTGTCGAAGCTCAAAAAGCTAAAAACAATATGGCGCTTGTTGCTCCAGTTTTAGCAGATTTACTTGGAAAACCAGTTGCTTTCTCAGCCGCAACTCGTGGTGAAGAATTTGAAAAGGCAGTTGCTAAACTTAATGCAGGCGACGTCTTACTTGTTCAAAATACACGTTATGAAAAAGGTGAAGAAAAGAACGATCCAGAACTTGCTGCTGCTTGGGCAAAAGTTGCTGATGCATACGTTATGGATGCATTCGGCAGTGCTCATAGAGCACACTCTTCAACTTATGGTGTTCCTGAAATCTTAAAAGGTGAAGGCAAACAAGTTGCTTGTGGCTATCTTGTTGAAAAAGAAATTGCCAACCTTATGAGATGTGTTGAAGTCAAGAAAGAAGATAGACCATATGTCGCAATTCTTGGTGGCTTAAAAGTTTCTGATAAGATTAAAGTTATTGATTCACTTCTTAAGAAGTGTGATAAAGTCATTATCGGTGGAGCTATGGCTTACACATTCAAGAAAGCTCTTGGCTTTGAAACTGGAAATTCTCCAGTTGAACTTGATCAATTAGATTATGCTAGAAAATGCTTAGAAGAAGGTAAAGGAAAAATTGTTTTACCAGTCGACTCAGTTGTAACTGATGCATTTGAAGGCTGGACAAAGAAAGAAGTCGTTGCCGATAACGTTCCAGAAGGAATGCAAGGTATGGATATTGGTCCTAAGACAGAAAAACTCTTTGCTGAAGAAATTAGCAAAGCTAAAATGGTTTTCTGGAATGGTCCAATGGGTGTCTTTGAACAAAAAGATTTCGCAAGCGGAACAATTGCAATCTGCAAAGCAGTCGCTTCCTTAAAAGGCGCATTCTCAGTTTGTGGTGGTGGAGATTCTGCTGCTGCTATTAAAGAATTTGGTTATAAAGAAAGCTTCTCACATGTCTCTACAGGCGGTGGTGCTTCCCTTGAAATGATCGAAAATGATGGACACTTACCTGGTGTCGATATTCTTAAATAGGTAAAACTTATGGCAAGAAGAAAATTATTATTCGGCAACTGGAAAATGAACAAAACCATTGCTGAATCAAAAGCCTTTGCTGAAGAATCAAAAAAGCTTTTAGCTTTTGCTAAAGAAAAAGGCGTAGATATTGGTGTTGCTCCAGTTTATCTTTCTCTTGCTGCTGTTAAGGAAGTTAATCCTGAATTAACAGTTGCTGCTGAGAACTGTCACTTTGAAGATCATGGTGCATTTACTGGTGAAATTGCAATCCCAATGTTAAAAGAAATCGGAATTGACTGGGTTATTATTGGTCACTCCGAAAGAAGAACATATTTTGCTGAAACAAATGAAACTTGCAACAAAAAGCTTTTAGCTTTACAAGCTGCTGGTATGACTCCAATATATTGTGTTGGTGAAACTTTAGCAGAATACGAAGCAGGCAAAACCAAAGAAGTTGTAAAAGAACAAGTCTTAAAAGGTTTAAAAGGCTTAAGCAAAGAGTATATGGAGCAAGTTGTTATTGCTTATGAACCAGTTTGGTCAATTGGCACTGGCAAAAATGCTTCTAAGGAAATTGCTCAAGATATTTGCGGATTTATCCGTGAATTAGTTAGAGGAGAATTTGGGGATGTTGCTGACAAAGTCCGTATTTTATACGGTGGTTCAGTAAAACCTGAAAACGTTCATGATTATTTACTTCAAAAGGATGTCGACGGAGCCCTTGTTGGTGGAGCTTCATTAAAAGTCGAATCATTCAAACAACTTATTGAAAATATTTAAGGAGGCAGTTTATGACTAAAGACCAAATTTATGGTAAAGCTTCACAAAGAGTTAGACCTAGTGAAGTCACTACTACAAGTGGATCCAAATTTATTGGTGCTACTTTCCTTTACATGGCTTTAGCTTTACTCCTCACCTTTGGTGTTGTAGCAGGATTAGGCGCAGTTTTAAGATATGGCATCATGAAAGAAAGTGCCTTTGAGTTAGAAACATTCTTTTATTTCTTCATTGGTGCTCTTATTCTTTACATTCCTGTAATGATTTGGGTTCATATTGCTGCCTGTAGAAACGGTAGAACTGTTGGCCCTGCTTTCTTTACTTATTCTATTGTAATGGGTGTTTTACTTTCACCAATTGCTTTGTTTGATCTTTGGGTTCTCCTTATTTCCTTTGGATCTACATGTTTAGCTTTTGGAGTCATGGCTCTTATAGCATGGACAAGTAAGAAAAACATGTCAGCACTTGCTGTTATTGGCTCAGGTTTATTAATCGGCGGATTAATTTTAGCCTTAGTAAATTTATTACTATCATTCTTCTGGGCTGGATTTTCTTTCATTTACCCACTTATCTCAGTTATTTTCTTTGTCGCAATTATTTTACTTACAGTTTTTGACTTAAAAAGAGTTCAACAAATTGCGCAAAGTGGAATAGCCACAAAGAATTTAGCAATGTTATGCGCGTTAAATTTATATGTAGATTTTATTTATATATTTGTTAGAATCTTACGCCTTGTTGCAATTCTATTTGTAAATAGAAGATAGCTAGATTGATTAACACAATTAAAGAAGCGGTTGTCCGCTTCTTTTTTTGATTCGCTTTATTCTGATTAATCAACCTTTTTATGAGATAAAGTCAATCAAAGTATGAGCAAATAGTGAATTAGGGGGGATCCTTATTGATTCCGTTCTATAACGCGCACGTGTATATAATAAATTAGGAATAGAAATCCACAATCTCCGGTGTTCCATATTACTGCATAATTCTAGTTCTATAAGAAGAAATAAATAAAATTAAAAAATTTCTAAAAAAAGTTGTTGACTACATTATTTCATAATAGTAAGATATTAAAGCGCACGTTCTTCTGGGACGTATAAATATACTATGTATATAGCGCAGATTGATCTTTGAAAACTGAACAGATGTACAAGAAACATTAACGTCAATTTTTTAATAACCAGATAATAATTTTGAACTAAGATATAAAACTTTTTGAGAGTTTGATCCTGGCTCAGGATGAACGCTGGCGGCGTGCCTAATACATGCAAGTCGAACGAGAGAGCTTGCTCTCTAGTGGCGAACGGGTGAGTAACACGTAGGTAACCTGCCTTACAGTTTGGGATACCCTGGCGAAAGCTAGGCTAATACCGAATAATTGGATTGGAGGCATCTCTGATCTCTAAAAGGGGCCTTTAAAGCCTCGCTGAATGATGGACCTGCGGCGCATTAGCTAGTTGGTGAGATAACAGCCCACCAAGGCGAGGATGCGTAGCCGACCTGAGAGGGTGAACGGCCACACTGGAACTGAGACACGGTCCAGACTCCTACGGGAGGCAGCAGTAGGGAGTTTTCGGCAATGGGGGCAACCCTGACCGAGCAACGCCGCGTGAATGATGAAGGTCTTCGGATTGTAAAGTTCTGTTATAAGGGAAAAATGATAGAGTGAGGAAATGCTCTCTATTTGATGGTACCTTATTAGAAAGCCACGGCTAACTACGTGCCAGCAGCCGCGGTAATACGTAGGTGGCAAGCGTTATCCGGAATTATTGGGCGTAAAGAGTGAGCAGGCGGCATGGTAAGTTTGAAGTGAAAGCGTGGGGCTTAACCCCATACAGCTTCGAAAACTGCCAGGCTAGAGTACGGGAGAGGTAAATGGAACTCCATGTGTAGCGGTGAAATGCGTAGATATATGGAAGAACACCAGTGGCGAAGGCGATTTACTAGCCCGATACTGACGCTCAGTCACGAAAGCGTGGGGAGCAAATAGGATTAGATACCCTAGTAGTCCACGCCGTAAACGATGTCTACTAAATATTGCAGTGATGCAGTGTTGAAGCTAACGCATTAAGTAGACCGCCTGGGGAGTACGGTCGCAAGACTGAAACTTAAAGGAATTGACGGGGACCCGCACAAGCAGTGGAGCATGTGGTTTAATTCGATGCTACGCGAAGAACCTTACCAGGACTTGACATGGATTCAAATGTTCTAGAGATAGAAAGATAGTTATGGATCACACAGGTGGTGCATGGTTGTCGTCAGCTCGTGTCGTGAGATGTTGGGTTAAGTCCCGCAACGAGCGCAACCCTTGTCCTTAGTTACCATTATTTAGTTAGGAACTCTAGGGAGACTGCCGATGCAAATCGGAGGAAGGTGGGGATGACGTCAAATCATCATGCCCTTTATGTCCTGGGCGACACACGTGCTACAATGGCCGGTACAAAGAGACGCGA
>ODAJ012122997.1_pt1 | contig 22344 bp, 29 predicted proteins | sample 1539241 | NCBI WGS metagenome assembly ODAJ01 (sample SAMN02144231, study PRJEB22623) | gut metagenome | biome: sheep rumen | host: Ovis aries | place: New Zealand | reverse complement strand
CGCCCGCCACTAATCGGGGCGCGCAGGACAATCGGTTTAGAAGACATAAGCCGGCGGATAATCGGGGAAATGCCAGTAGTGTCTACGATGACGCCGCAGGATAGAGCGTTGCAAATGCAAGCCGATGACATGCGGGATTTGCTGAGCATGCTAGTCAATCGTCGTGAGGCAATGGCGGCGAGTCTCTTGACCACGGGCGCGATACCGATTCGAGGGTTCGCCGAGGACGGGCAGATAGTCGACGAGGAAACGATAACCTTCGATGCCGATTGGGTGGTAAGCGTTCAAACTCCATGGAGCGACGAGACCGCCACAATCTACGATGACATAAAAGCGGCGGCAGAATATATCGCCGAGGAAACAGGGATATTGCCGAACGTCATGATATGCGGGCGCAATATCGAAGGGTATCTGCTAAAGAACGCGCAGTTCAAAGAATTTGCCAAATCGTTCAAGGATAGTCTGAATGTGGTATCGTTCGCGCCGCAATTCCAAAGCCCCAATGCCCGCTACTTAGGCTCGATTAACGCTTTAGGCTTGGAGGTTTATAGTTATCTGGGAACATACTTTGACGACGCGACAGGGACGGTTAAGCGATATATCCCGGACGACATGGCGATAATCGGGACGGCAGGTAGTGGCAAAATGCTCTTTGGCAGGGTCGACCTGATGAAGGCGGGGCAATTTACCAGCTACGCCGCAGAAGCCGTGCCGCTTTATTCCTACTCAGAAGAGAATCAAACTTCCAGCCTTAGCCTATTTAGCCGTTGCCTACCGATTTTGCCAGTTCTCGATAGCGTTCGTTGCGTTAAGGCGGTGTCGTAATGATAGCCAAATACTCAGTCATCATAAATGGGGTACTCTATCGCAAGGGGCAAGAAATTCCAATCGACGAGCCGGAACCGACGCCGGAACCTCAACCGGAGCCGGAGCCTCAATCGGAGCCGGAACCTCAACAGGAGCCAGAGCCTGAAATCGAGGAAGAAGAATTGCCTTCGTTGTAAAAAAAGAAGCGTCGATTGACGCTTGAGTATCAGGGAGAGTTATGCTATCAACCAAAAAGGTTGTTGAAGTAATCGACTTGATATTCTAGGTTAAAGGAAATGGCCTTGGCGGGCGGTGGGGGCGTGAAGTACACCTTGAAAGAAATCCTGCCGTCAATTAGGGCGTCCTTAGGATTATCTTCTTCGAGGAAATAAACTTGTCCGCCGAGGATGACGCCGCGAGCGGTCAAGCCCGCCATGAAAGTATTAGCCTCATCAACGATACTATCGACTAGGCGGCGGCTGATAGGCAGGTCGACGCGGCTGAAGTAATTAACGACTAAAGTATTGCCGAGCCAGTTGAACATTCTGCGGACGGGCAGCCAAGAATCTTTAGGGTCGTCATTGGAAGGGTAAACACTCATGCGCGAACCCCATGCCCGCCAATAACCCGCGAAGTTGAAAGCAGTAATAATTCCCCAACCGTTGACGGTATTAGCCTCGGCATGACTCAGGAATAAATCGGAGCCGTTCGGGGTCTTTGACGAGTTGACGGGCAAGCGTTTATTACTGGGGCTTTCGTAAGGGATTTGGTCGTTTTGGGCGTCGACGGCATTCATCAGCGCGGCAAGGGCAGTACTCAACCAGAATGTTCTATCGTCAAGTGAGACTTTCGGCCAGCAATAGGCTAGGAAGTTTTCGATAGGATAAGTGGACTTGACCTGATAAAGGGTCTGGAGCGATTCGGCGTTCAAGTCGCAAAGGGCAATCGATTTGAAGCAACCGTTGATGTTTTTGACGGCGGCGTTGAGAACCTGCGCGATAGTGGGCTGAATAGAGAATCCGGGCGCGATGACAGTTCCGGGAATCATGGAGAGTCGTGGGTAAACCTGTTCAAGGACGTCGATACCCTGAATAATTTTCTCATTGGTGGCGGCGGCGATGATTGAATAAGTCAAAGTGACTGCGCCATCAGAAATATTAGCGGCGTCTAGGATAGAAATCGTACTTCCTTCGAGCTGATAATCGGCGTCTAAAGTCAAAGTTTTGGTGCCGCTGGTAAGGACGACGGATTGAGTTTGGAACAAGGGATTGTCGATAACCAATTCGGAACCCTTAACCACGTCGGAGAAGTTCTTTGTAACGGACGAGGTAGAATCCGCGACGTTGATAAAGATGACGGGCGCGACGTTCACTAATCGGAAGAAGCAATAAGCGACCTCCTCTAAGGTACAAATCGCCGAACCTGACACGCCGAAATTGTCCACGAAGTCTTGATAGGTGTAGCAAAGGACGGGCGTAAAAGTTTGCCCTTGCCGCGCAGTACCAATGGCGACTGTGGGGGCGTCAATCCTAGTCATCGGCGTTAGTGCCGTGGTAGTTTCTTCAATAAATATTCCGTGACGATAGCTCATGATATTACCTCCGTTTTTAAGGGAGAATAACAGAAAAGCAGGTTAGAATCAATGTTGAAAGACGAAATCCGAACTGATTTATCAATCTTCGTGGATGACACGGAATTTGCCGAAGAGGTGGAGATTGACGGGATAAAGTGCAAGGCGCAGTTGACGGAGCACACGGCGGACAAGTCAAATCGGCAATCGGAGGCGTTCGCGGGCTTGCATGGACAATTCAGCGAATTATTCTTCATGACGGAGCCTTACTTAGAGCAGCATAAAAAATTGCCGCACCGCGGGGACATCACGATAGTAAACGGCGACCGTTATGAAGTGATTCGGGCGGAAGACGAGCTAGGGATTTTGCACTTAATCCTTTCAGCATATCGAAGTAATAAACCGAGATTTGGTGATAGACGTGTTGATTAGAATCACGCCACATGGACACGAACAGGCAGCCGAGACCCTTGACGGGCGGCAGGTAAAAAGCCGCATCACTCAAGCGATAAGGCAAGCGTTGCAGAGAGGAAAACAATCTGGAAAAAAGCTAGTCAAAGGGCGATATGTATCCAATCTGAATTCTATGGGCAAGATAAGTAGTCGGGCGTCGGGCTTGAGTGGTCGATTGACAATCAGCGGCTCAAGGAATTTGATAAAGCGGTTCAAAGTAAGCCCGTCGACACGCCCGCCGCATAATCCGCCCGGAGGAATTCACGTGCAAATCGTTCGCGGGCAAGGCGGCATGTTACCGCACGCCTTTATTGGCAAGGGCGACGTGTGGGAACGAGTCGGACGCGAACGCTATAAAATTTGCCGATTGATGACAGTGGGCTTGCCGGGCGGCTGGGGATATTTCTCCTCGCAAGTAGAACAGGCAATCGCTCGGCAACTGGAAAAGAGTATGGAGGCGGTATTATGAGCCAAGCATTATGGGCGCGGCGCGCATTAAAACACCCGGAGGAAATGCGGCTTGCGCTGAAGGAAGTAGAACGATTCCAAACGGTATTGACGGAGCTGAATGTCCATCACATGCCGAAGGATAAAAAAGCGCGGCGATTCTACAAAGAATTGCTCGCCGAAGAGTTAATCAATTTCGCATACGAATTGAGGAGGAATTAAAATGTTGGGACAGATTAAGTTGGAACAATTCAAGGCGTTGGAAGAGATGCCGCAGCGTTATCAGAGCGCGTGGGACGGCGTGGAGTGGGAAAAGTTCACGGGGGCGAAGTACAATCCGCTTTTGTGCGCGGGTGAACAGCTCGTCAACGGCAGGAATTTCTACTACGTGGCCGAGCAAGTTCTCTCCGACGTGGCAGGCACGCGGCACCTTGTGCTTTTGGGCGTGCACGAGCACGACGGGCAATATTATCTCAACCGTGAATTCAAGGTAATCCTGTGACGCCGACGCGCCTCATCAGCGAGCTAGCCGCCCGAATAAAGGAAGTCACCGCGCAGATAAGGTTGCCTTTGGAGACAGGGGAGCCGGTCGAAGTAGAAGTATTTGCGCAATATCTGCCGGAAGATTTATTTGAGAACACGGCATATCTACCGTTTTGCTTAATCGAGCTGCTCAATATCAAGGACGACTTCAAGGACGGCTCGGAGGCGCAAGTGGGCTTAACGGCAGGGATATACGCTCGCGAAGCCGACGCATGGAAAAGTTCCTTCCATCTGATGGAGGTAATTCGTCAAGACTTGTTGAAACGCCGTCTGATTGGGCGGCGTTTTCGCTTGACGGGCGCACAATGGGAACTCCCCGACACTCAGCCTAGAGAATTCTTTTTCGCCACGGGCATTTTAACCTTCGATTTTTATCAAGTGCAGGAAGTGATAAGATGATAAACCCGCAATCATTAGCGACGATACAATATGAGGTTTACGACGCGGATGACCGTTTGCAAGGGACAGCGTCAGTTGACCTGCCGGATTTAGAATATGCCACAACTGACATAAAGGGCGCGGGAATAGCCGGTACAGTCAGCTGGCCGGTTAAGGCAAATTTTGAGAACTTCGTAACCACGATTCATTGGCGGAATTTGACGCCCATGGGCGCGAAGTACCTATCGCAGAATTCGGCATATAATCTGTGCTTTAGGCAAGCGACTGAGATTTACGACGCAGGCACCGGCGAACGCCCCTTTCTAGCAGTGCGGATTGATTTACGTTGCCACACCAACAAATTGGCGTTAGGGACTTTGGAGCCCGGCGAAGTGCAAGAAGTCGAATTGGAAGTAATGGTAGACCGGATAAAAATCACAATCGACGGCAAAGAAGTGTTGCTGGTCGACAAGTTCAACTTCGTAAACAACGTAAACGGCACTGACGAGCTATCCGACATTCGGGCGGCTTTAGGTTATTGAGGTGATTGACATGATTGACACGACGAAATTGGAAGCGGGCTTAGCCAAATTAAAGGGGCATGATCTAATCGCCTTGGAGAAGGAAGAACGCTTGACCGGGAACACGGCTTTGGAGCTTACGACGTCGAAAAGTTTCCAGGTACGAGTGGCGGCGCGGGCTTTGGGCGTCAATCCCCATGACCTTTTAGACTTGCCTATCAACGAATCTAACGCAATCTGCATTCAAACTTTTGGTTTTTTAAACAAACCGGTAGAGCCGCCGACATAAAGAAAATCGCCTTGACCCTATGCAATGCGGGCTGGGGCGATATTTCTTTCTGGCTCAATCAACCTGTCAGCGAATTAGGCGATTGGATAAAGATGATAAAGGAGATTACAACTCGCCGTCGACGACACGCCGGACAATCTGCGCGCTAAGTCCTAAGGTCTTGCCGATAATCCCGATGCCATATCCTTGCGAGTGGTAGCGGTAAATCTGTTCGCGGATTTCGGGCGTGAGTTCGACTTTAGGCTTTTCGCGTTTGATGTCCTTAACCCAGCCGCTGATGGTCGCCCGATTGATTTTGTAGATTCCTTCGAGGTGGCGGAGCGATTGCCCTGACTTGTACGCCGCGATAATTTCAGCCTTAGTCTCCTCGTCGACGCGCTTGCGGATTTCAATCCCCGCCTCCTTGAGCACACCTTTAACCAAGTCGCGGCTTATACTAAACCTTTCCGCCAATGCCTTAACCGTCAACTTTTCCTCGTCGCAAGCCTCAATTATCGCCTCCTTGATGAAATCGGGGACTTCGTTTTTGACCTTGCGCGACGTGCCTTTGACGATATGGCTAATGGTGGCAATCGAGAAATTGTATTTGGCGGCTAGGGTCTTGATGTTGCTGTCGGACGACTGCGGCACGTATTCGGCGCGGATTTGGGCTTTGACTTCAGCAGAGACCCTCTCAATCGCCGGGTGAATTGTCCCGCCCACGTCCTTATACGTCTTGCCGTGAACTAAATCTTTGATGACGTCCATGTTTACCGAGAACCGAGCCGCCAATCCCTTAAGCCCAAATTCCTTGTCGCCCGGCTTGTAATGCTCCCGGCAGTAAAGCACTTCTTCCACAGTTAATTTCTTCTTCATTCTTCTTCCTCCTCAATCGTTATCGTGACTTTAATCGGCTCTTCCAAAGACGCACGCAAAATATTCGCCTCCTTGAGCGGAGAAGTACAACGCGAAAAACTAGGACATATTCCGCACAAGCCGTAAAGCGGGTGCGTCGTTATCCCATAGTGACACGCCCAATAAGCGTCTTCCAAATCGTTGAAAGCCTTCCAATAGTATAAACTCATTCCAATCCCTCCTTCAGGTGATTTTATGGCTAAGTCAAGAACAATTTCCTTCGACATTATCGGCAATGACCAACTGAGCCGCGTGCTTGCCAATGCTCAAAAGAACCTAAAGGGCTTAACCAGTGCGACGCTCGCCCGCCACAATAAAGCCCTCGCCAATGCTCAAGCGACACTAAAGGACGTCGAAGCCTACAAGAAACTGCAGGCGGCAGTGCAAGCCACGAAATATTCACAGCTCCAAGTTGCCAAAGACCAATCCAAATTCCTAAAGCAAAGGCAAGAAGCAGTAGCTCAGCTCGACGCCATGAAGTCGGCTTTTGCTCAGCTCAAGGACGCTTACAAGGCTAATTGGCTCTCAATGCCCACTAAAGACGCCCTCGCTATGAAGGAGCAAATCCGCAACGCCAACGCCGAACTCAAAGCGCAAGCTAAGGTCGTGCAAAATCTTGATAGGGCTTATGACGCCTTGCCTGCGCGAACTCGCCAACTTCAAGCGCAATTAGACGCCCAGCGCACTCAACTTTCAACCCTGCGGCAGAGAATTCCGACTGGCAACCTAGCCGCCGCTGAAAGTGCCCTGCGAAGTCAAATCGACCAGACGACTGCCGCCCTTAACCGTGAAATCGCCGCCTTAGAACGCCGCAATCAAATCCATAGCAACTTCACGCAACGCCAACAGGATTTGAGCAACGCCTATTCCAATTTCCAATCGTCCTTGGATACCGCACAGACTTTGATGAATCCTTTCACGAGTGCCACTCAAAAGGCGATTGATTTTCAAGCCACGATGGACACACTCAAGTCGATTAGCCAAATGGATTTAATCAGCCAAGGCAATCTGGAGCAGGCGGAAAAGAATATGGCGCGACTCAGGGCGCAGGCTAAGGAAATCGGTGCAACGACTATTTTCACGTCGCAGGAAGCCGGCGAGGCTCAAGTTTACGTGGCAAGGACGGGTTGGGATACTGACGCAATCGAAGCCGCCATGCCCCATTTGACACGCCTTGCCGCCGCCAATCGCACTACCTTGGAACGAACCGCCGACATCGCTATCAATGTCATGACGGCTTTTGGTCACGGGGCTAAAGACGTTGCCCGCGACGCCGACATTTTCAACTACACCGTTAATCATTCCAATCAGACGCTGGAGCAATTCGGTATGGCGATGAGCTACGCTGCACCTGTCGCTAAACTTTTCGGCGCGACTTTGGAAGAAACCGCCATGATGACTAAGTTCGCCTCCGATGCCGGCGTTCAAGCCTCACGCGCTGGCACTTCTATCCGTCAAACGATGCTCCGGCTGGTCGCCCCGCCCAAAAAAGCCTCCAAAGCTATGGACGAATTAGGCGTTTCGACGTCCGACGCTACTAAGGAATGGAATGAGGCTAATGAAGTTGCCGCGTCCTATGGTGTCACTTTAGACGCCGCTTTGACTCCCGGCAGGCAATTTATTCACATCATGGAGCAACTTGACCGCGGTATGGCTGGACGCTCCGACCAAGAAAAACTTGCCGCCCTCAGCGCGATTACCGGGATTAACGCCGTATCTGGTGCCGCTAATATTTTCGGCGCGGGCGCGGATAAGGCAAAAAACTTCACCGAACTTTTGGAGAATTGCCGCGGCTCCCTCGAACAAACTTACGCCGTCATGACTGATAACGCCTTCGGCGCGCAGAAGTCTTTCGAGTCGGCTTGGGACGCTTTGCAATTATCCGTCGGCGATTCACTCCTTGACATTACTACTTCCGCTTACCAATTCGCCGCCCCGCTCCTGACTTCCTTAAGCCAATTCGTCGATAGAAATCCGGCCGTCGTCAAAGGTCTTGCCGCGATTGCCGCCGCCGCCTCAACTGCGATTGTCGGGCTTGCGGGTTTTTCGTTGGCTATGGCTGGGATAAGGTTTGCGCAGGCGGGCATTGCGACGGCTGGTTTGTTATTCGCCGATTTGGGCGCGAAAGTTGCCGCCGCTAAGGTCGCCTTGTCGGGATTGGGCGCGGGTATCGTTACGAGATTATCAACACTCGGTACCGCCCTCTCTGGCTTGACGTTATCGGGCGCGATTGCTGGCATTAAATCCTTAGGGCTTGCGATTGCTGGTGCCGCTCGCGCTGGGCTTGCCTTCATGTTCACGCCAATCGGTGCCGCATTAACCGCTATCGCCGCCGCCGCTTATTTTGCTTACAAGAATTGGGATAAAGTTTCTGCCGCCTTCTCGACGCTAGGAAATGCGCTATCGACTTCCTTGGGTCCTGCCTTTTCCAATCTAGGAACGTCGCTCGAAGGTTTGATGACTTCGCTTAGTCCACTTGCTGGCGTCTTCGAGAATTTGGGCGGCGTGATTATCAGCGTGTTTATCGGCGTCTTGGGTACAGTCGGTTCCCTTTTGAGTGGGCTTGCCGTGCTGGTTACGGGCTTGTTCTCGTCGGTCGCTCAGCTCGGCACCGGTATCGTCGACGCCTTTGCTAAGATTAAGGACGGCGACTTTGCCGGCGCGTTTGATGCCTTAACTCAACAATCATCTGCCGCCGCCGACGCCTTCAAGAATTCGTGGTTAGATGCCGCCAATGCCGTCAAAAGTGGTTTGCAAGGAACTGATTCGGCTATCCAACAGCTATGGACGACGCCGCAAATATCCGGCGGAGGAGTGGGGGCTATGCAAGCTCAAATCGCGCAGGTTGATACCACGGCTATCACTCAACCGATTGCGGACGCTTCGACGCAAACCGCCGCTTCTTTGACGAACGTCCAAATGCCTGCTCAAGCGACCGGCCAATCATTAACGCCCTTGCCGCCCGCGATTGACGGGGCAACCAGTTCGACGACGCAACTTGCCGCCGCATTGCCCGCGCCCATCGGCGGGCTTGACGCGCTGGGTTCTGCCGCCTCATCTGCCGCTGGTGCTTTGGAATCAGCCGCCGCTCGCATCAATTCCATACAGATTAACGTCCCCCAAGTCAATTATATCCCTATGAATGTCCCGACGCCCGTCGGCAAGGGTTTCGCTAAAGGTGGTTTCGTCTCCTCAGCTACTAATTTTTTCGCCGGCGAACATGGCGCAGAAGCTATCGTGCCGCTAAATCACTCCCAACGCTCCTATGACATCTGGTCAGAGACTGGCGACCTTTTAGGTTTCAATCAAGACACCTCGCCGATTAATATCTCGCTAACTGTGAACGTGGCGGGCAATGCCGATAAAGATACCGCCCAGCGCGTTTGGACTGAGGCTTTAAAGCCGCACCTTGACGACTTCGCCGCCCGCCTTGCCGATTTCAATCACGAACGGAGGAGAAGGAGCTTTGTATAAAACTATCGCCGGTGACTCTTGGGATTTAATCGCCTTCAAGGTTTTGGGTTCAGAGAAATACGCGCCCGATTTGATAAACGCCAATCCCGATTACGTCCAAACTTTTATCTTCAAGGCGGGCGAAGAACTCAATATCCCGGAGATTGAAACGCCTAAGCAGTCGGTTTTGCCTTGGAAATCTTAGCCTTCGTGAATGATTCTAAGGATGGTTGAAGAACCAACGCCGTATTTCTTAGCTAAGGAATAAGAACCACGACCGTAGACGCCCGGTTTGTACTCTTGGCGGATTTGAGCGCGCACTTCATCAGGGATTCGCGGCGTGTATTTTTGCGACTGAGCTTTGCGGATTCTGCCGCCCGCCGTCTTATAAGTCTTCCCTCGTTGAATGTTACTTATCGTCGTTCTTTCGACGTCAAACATTTCAGCCAATCCATAAGTCGTTAAACCAAGGGGATTTTCTCTTATGTAGAGAACTTGCTCGTTGGTTAGTTTAGCGAGCGCACTGTCTTCGCCCGAAGGGAATAAGCCCGTTCTCGTAGCGTGTTGCATATTCTCGGAGTGCGTCACCCATTCGAGATTTGAAACGTGGTTATTGAACTTGTTGCCGTCCTTGTGATTCACTTCGAGTTTATTTTCGGGATTTGGGACAAAGAGTTGAGCCACGAGCCGCTGAATTTCAAAAGGTTTGTCTTTGCTTTTTTTGCTGAGAAAAACCTGCAAATAACCATAGCGAGTAATCGAAGGCTTGAGAATTCTCTGCTTGCTACCCTTAAAAGATTTTATCCGCCCGAAATTGGAGCCGTGATAATTTTCATAATCGGGAATGGGCAACCAGATTTCGCCCGGCAAATCGTCCAGCCCAAACGGATAACACTTCATCAGCGCGATATAAGCTGGTTTTGCTTTTTCATAGCGTTCTTTATTCGTCAATCAAATCACCCCTTCCGAGGTGTCATTATGCTAAAAAACTCTGTAAAAATCATGTGGAACAACAAAGACATAACCAAAGACCTTGAGCGGTTCTTAACGAACGTGACTTATAAGGACGTCCTCAGTGGAGAAAGTGACGTTCTGGAATTCACGCTGGAAGATTCTAAGCATAAGTTTTTGGGCGAGTGGTTCCCTAGGCGCGGTTCCTCGGTCAGCATTTCAATTAATGATTTTGACTTTGGAACTTTTGAAGTCGATGAAATTAATCCCTCGGCTCCGCCCAGCGTTATGAAGGTCAAAGCCAATTCTATCAGCCAAATCAGCGGCTTGCGCCAGACGGATGAGAGCAAAAGTTGGGAAAATGTATTGCTAAGTAAAATCGCCAAAGACATCGCCGACGCCTCGAACGTGGAACTTTTCTACGAAACCGATTACAATCCCGAAATAAAACGCGCTGAGCAGGGCGAACAAAGTCGCTTAGCCTTCCTCCAAAATCTCTGCGACGACCACGGCTTGATTATAAAGGTCGCTGATAACACCCTCATCATTTGCGAAGAAAAATCCCTCGAAGACATGCCCGCTAAAGTTTCCTTGACCTGGTCTGATATTATCCATTTCGACGCCAAAGCCACCCTTAACGAAGTCTATCAGAAATGCGAACTCAATTATCGCGAAGGGCAGCAGGATAAAAACTTTTCAGCAGTCGCCGTCGACGATTCCAAATCAACCGGCAGAACGCTCAAGATTAATAAGCGGGTGAATTCTCAAGCCGAAGCCGAACGCCTTGCCCGTCATAAGCTCCGCGAGAAGAACAAGGAAGAATTCTCCGTAAACCTGACCTTGCCGCTTAATTTGAAACTGCTCGCCGGTGTCACGGTTAATTTGGAAGGGTTCGGAGCCTTCGACGCCAAATGGATAGTGGACGAGTCTTCCCATTCCGTTTCAGATTCAGGCTCGGTTACCAGAATCAAACTTCATAGAACGGAGGCGCAATCGTGACTAAGCCCAACCTTAATTTCGTCGACGTCGACATTGACCAATTAGAGGCCGACGCCAAACAAATCATCGAGGAGACCCTCGGCTACACCATCGCCCCCGCTAACCCAATTTGGCTCCTCGTCAAAAGCCTTTTAGCATTCATCTATCAATTATTGACCCTCCTTAACTTCTGCGCCAAGATGAATTTGTTGGCTTTCGCATCTGGCGCATATCTTGACGCTTTAGGGACGCTCGTCGGCGTGGAAAGAATTCCTGCCACCGCCGCCAAAACGTCCGTCCAAATAAATCTCTCCGCCGCTAGGTTGGTTCCCACGACTATTAATCAGGGCACCAGAATCACCGCCGATAATCAAACTTTTTTCAGCTTAGATGAAGAAGTGGTTTTCCTCCCCGGCGAAGTTTCCAAGACCTCGACCGCTACTTGCCTGACTTTAGGGGAAATCGGCAATGGCTTCGCGCCCGGTGAACTCAATCAAATCGTAGACCCGCAACCCTTCCTGCAAAGTATCGTCAATATTACCACGTCCGATGGCGGAGCCGACTTAGAAGACGATGAATCACTTCGCGAACGCATTCATATCGCCCCCGAATCATTTTCCTGCGCGGGTCCCGTTGGTGCTTATGTCGCTAGAGCTAAGGAAGTCTCTTCCCTGATTTCCGACGTGGCGGTTTCCAGCTCGGCTCCCGGGCATGTCGATATTTACATCTTAACCGACGACGGTCAACCCTCCGACCAGCTCATCAATATGGTTGAGGAACACCTTTCCGCCAAAACTATCCGCCCGCTTAATGATATTGTCGAAGTGCATGCCCCAGTTCAAACCAGCTATTCCATTGACGTGCAATGTTTTATCAGCAATGACGATTCCGCGCAGGCGTCGCAAATCATTTCCAAGGCGGAAAGTGCAGTTGAAGAATTCATCGCGTGGCAAAAGTCCAAACTCGGCAGGGATTTGAATCCGAGCAAGTTAATGGGCTTGCTGATGAATGCCGGCGTTAAACGCGTGGTCGTCAATTCGCCCGCCTTCACCGTAGTCAATGATATTTCCGTCGCTGTCTGTTCTAGTCACCAACTCTCTTTCCATTACGAGGACGAATGATGATTGACATTTACAACGCTAGCCTAGCCGACATTCTCCCCGAATCATTAACCATTGATAGGCAGTTCGTTGCCATTGCTAAGGCTCTCGACCCTATCCTGCAGAAATTCGCCAAAGACACTCGCAAGGCTATGCACCTGCCGCGGCTAGACGAACTTGAAGGAATTATCCTTGACGTGCTCGCCGAACAGTTCCACGTAGATTTTTATGATTCCGTCAATCTGGACGACGCGCAGAAAAGGAACCTCATCCGGAATTCGATTGCCCTGCACCGCAGGAAGGGTACGGTTTGGGCTGTCGAGCAGGTCACTAAGAATTTTTTTCGCAATCCGCAAGTAGAAGAACTTGACGGATTTTTGTTTAGGCTAAAGACGCAGGATTACACGGCGACACCAGACGCTTTCCAGACTTTTATCCGCATGTTATGGGACGCTAAGCCCGTGCGCAGTTGGCTAGTCAGTATCGACCTTGACCTCAGTCCGCCTCCTTCCAAAATCTACGTCGGCAATCCCCTAATCCACAACGCGACTACTTCAATCAATCTGCCTAAGGTCAAGGGCTCCAAATCAACTGCTTACGTCGGCAATATCATCATGCACAACGCTACTACTTCGGTTGATAGGTTGCGTCCGAAGGGCTCGCTGGCTACGGTTTACGCGGGTTGCCCGCTGATTATCAACCGCCAAATCTGGATTGACGCCAAACGCGAAGTCGCACGCATGGAGCCGCCCATTGCCGACATCGCCATTTCTTACTGAGGAGTTGATTTTATGACTGTCGATGAAATTATAGCCGGTTTGGACTTAACCGAAGAGCAAATCGCCCAGCTAACTCGCAACCTAGCCGCGATTGATAGTTCACGTCTGGAAGGACTTGCCGCCGACGTTGCCCGCGCTGAAACCGGCTCCATTATGACGCGTGCGGGTTTGGATTTGCTCGCTAAAGGCATAATCGGCAAGCAGATTAAATTCACACGCATTGCCCTGGGCGACTCTTTCCTTGACGGCGAACTAGTCGAAATCACCGACGCAGAAATTTTGGAACTCACTGCTTTGATTCACCACACGCAGGATATTCCGCTCACCGCCTGCCAATTCAACGGCAATGGAACTGTCTCAATTCAAGGCTACCTTCAAAACGCTAATCTTCAATCGGGTTTCTGGTTAAGGGAAATTGGCTTGTTCGCTGAAGACCCCGACACACATCAAGAAATCCTTTACTCCTATAAAAATTCGGGGCTTTTGAGTTCCTACACGCCATCGGGAAAAGGAGCCGTCATCACGAACGACATCATCAATCTGGTTACCGTCGTCGATAATGCGTCCAATATTACCGCCGTGCTCGATACCGGACTGATTTACGTCTCTCAAGCTCAAATGGTCGAGCACATCAATTCAACTGCGCCGCATCCTAATACCCCGCTCCTTAAAGACGAACTCAATGCCGCGCCCGTTATCTGGTCGTCCAATGCTGATAATCATCTCCACCCGCTGACGATTGAGAACTTAACCGCCCAAATCCTATCTGACGACGCCGAGCCAATCAGCCGCCTTTCCAACCGTATCGCGCAGGTTGAAACTAACGTAGCCAATATCGCTATGCAAATTGATTCCGCTGATACTAATCTCCTGCTCGCCGAAGACTTCAAAGCCCTTGATGCCGTCGATTTGGTTAAAGTCAAAGTCCTAAACACAGTCGGGGGACCCAGCGACGTTTATACCGAATCACTCGACGGCATTTTAGTCGGGCATTACTACACCATCTCCGACGGCGTGCGCAATCAGTTCCTCCGCGTTCAAAGTCTCAACACCAACGGCGGCTTGTGTAATGTCATGTTCGATTCGGCGGTTCTTAGCACGTTCAATCTATCGAACACTTACCTTTACCGCACCACCGCTGTTGTTGATAATGGGCGCGCTGCCGGCTCAAACGTCGTCAATCAATCCGCCTTCAGCCTCGATTACGTTTGGCAAGGGGCTTCCGCCTCTGTCGTTCAAACTTTGACACTAAACACTACCCAGTCGTCTTTATTTAATTTTGAGTTGAGCGGAGCTTATTCTTTCAATTCTGATGGTTTCTTCACTCTCGCTTAAGGAGATGATTTTATGGCTTTTGATATTATCGCCGCCCGCGGATATGGTACTGCCTCTGCCGGCGACGCTACTAATCCCGCGCAAATTAATTCCTACGCCAAAGTTACGGCGCGCACTACCAATTCAATCACTATCGACCGAGCAAACGCCTCAATCGGGGCTATTGATTTCGTTGCGGGAAATGAAATCCTCCTGCACGTATCCGGCGTAAAATCCGGCGGCAGTGCCTCCGCCCTCGGCAAGTATAAGTTCGTTAAAATCACTGCCGTCGACGGCGACCAACTTTCCCTAAGCGACCCCGGTCTTTACGTCGACCCCAGCAATTATTCCTATCAAGCTATCACCATTCCCCATTACAAAAACTTAACCGTGTCCACAACGATTAGCCCGCCCGCCTTCCAAAATGACATCGGCGGCATTTTAATTTTCAAGGCGAACCGCTTCACCTTAACCGGCTCGATTAATCTGGTTGATAAGGGGCTAACCGACGCTGACGCCCGCCCGCTTCTCGACCAAGAATCAAACGGCACCTTAGACATCGATACTTATTCCGGCTTCGAGAACGAAAACGCCGCGGACAATTTCACCCTGCAGAAGGGCGACGGCGCATGTTTTATCATCGCGAAAGAAATCATTTTCGGAGACAACGCCCGCATCGGCGACCCCGACCACAAAGGCACTGCCCGCCTCCGCAATGCCGAGGATTCTTACAACCGAAACACGACCCTGACTAATGTCGGCGGCTCGTCGATTATCTTAGTCGCCCCGTCAATCGCCTCCTTTAAACCAGATATTATCAGCAAATGTCGTTCAAAGACTTTGGAGACTGGTAAGGGGCTGGCTCGTTGCTATATCGCTACCGAATCAACCTTGCCTTGCGACGAGGGCTTGTATTCCTACGACATAATCAACACCCCAGAACGCCTTACGAAGTCAACGCTCATCGATGATTTTGGTAGCGGGGCATTAGGGCAAGTCCGCTCGGCGACCGTCCAGCAGAATAATTACGCTAGGGTTTCGGCAATTTCTTCCGACGGCAAAACTTTTACCCTAACCAAAGTCACTTCCGAAGGGTTGGTTAATTTCACTCGCGACGCCTTAGTCATGATTCACGCGTCCTTCAAGGCCAATCCCGGCGTTTATACTCACGACGGGCGGTTTTTCCTCGCTAAAGTCGTCGGCATCAAAAACACTTCAGCGGGCGTCTTGAACTCAATCACCCTGAATCACTCCATTAACGAATTAGGGCTTTCCAGTTTCGATACCGACCATTACAACTTCCAAGCGATTGTCATTCCGCAATACAGCTCCTTCACCGGCAATAATTCCAAAACTAAGAAATGGGACGGCTCCGGCGGCATTTTTGCGATTGCGGTTAATGGGACGTGTGACCTGCGCGGCTGCAAGATTGATGTGCGCGGCGCAGGCGGCAATAAAATTTCCCTAGACCACGTATCAAACGCCAAGATGAAAGACCGCTTGCCAATCGGGGAGGGGCATGGGAGCATTTTTATCCTAGCTAAGAAGTTGATTATGGACACGTCGACGCGATTGGGTTCGCCTGCCACGGGTAATAATTTCGGCGGCGTCGCCTATTCCCTACAAACTAGCGGCGGCTACATGGGCAAGCGTTCCGGGCAAGTGATTAATAGTTATTCGGGCTATGGCGGCTCTGGTGCTCGCGGCGGTCCGCAAAGTCATGGGCATTCGGGCGGTTTCGGCGGCAATGCTCCTAATTCAATTTCGAGTTCAACGGCGGGCTCTGGCCTTCAAGGCGCAAGTATTTTCATCGTTGCTGAGGAGATTGAAGGCTTGTGCATAGACGCGCTATCGACTGGCGGGCAAGGCGGCAATATGACTAGCAAAGGACAGGCGGCAACCTACACCAAACAAGGCGGCACGGGAGGTTGCGGCTACGGCGGCGCGGGCGCAGATTTCATTATCGGCACGTCAAAGAACTTTGGTGCTTGCGGAGGAGTTCACGGCGGCGGCGCGGGCTCTTCCAATCAAGACGGTTCTAATTGGTCGGGCGGCGGCGGTGCCTCTGGCTTTTGCGTCATTTATTCCAATAACTAATTTCTCCGAGGGAGCCGCAATCTTTAAGGAGAGATTTTCAATGTTCACTTTCCAAACGAAAAAAGCCGCCACGCTCACGGCGACGCTTTCCGGCTCGGCTAAGCAGATTAATATTCAAGGGTGCAATCCCGATGAGACCTCCGCTGACAATGCCGCCGCTCAAGTCAATAAACTCCTCGGCATCGGCGGCAAATCCGTAGTCGCTGATGTTCGCATGATTCTCGACGTCAAGAAAGGAGCTGTTCAGGCATGACTTACTACATTACGCTTGACCTTTCCTACAACAACACCGACCTCAATCGCAAGCTCGTTATCCCCGACGTAGCCGAGGCTGACGCCGCACTTGCCACCGTCCGCAATAAGGTGCAAGCCATTAATGATTCGCTCGCTGGCGGCACTGACGACGGACTTTCCACCTTCTTCCGCGCTGATGACGGCTCCCTCCTCAACAAAATTTCCGCCTTTACCGTCTCCAGCGAAGAAGTTACTACTTTGATTTAGGGCGGTGAAATCATGACTTCGATTATCGTGACCACTGCCGATTACCTTTCCGGCAATCTCCAGCAGACTTCCCTGACTTACGTCAATCCTAACGCGGACAATTCTAAGCTCAAGACCTTCGCGCAGATGACTGCCGCCCTCAGCAAGGATTCTTACGTCAAATCCGCTCGCGTCGACAAAACCGAACTCGATTAAGGAGGTGTTTTTATGGCTACTTCTGTTCTCGTGACTACCATCGACCACGCAACCGATAAGACGCAGGTTAAATCTCTGACCAACATCAATCCCGAAGCTAGTGCTGCTAAGCTCGTGCAGTGGATTCAAGACGGCGTCGCTCTTTCCAAAGATTCTTTCGTGTCGGCTACCCTCATCACCGAGAAGGCTTTATCCACTGTCGAGCCGCAAGCCCGCACTGGCAATTTTCAAGCCTTCGCTTACGCCGACGGCACAAGTTCTTCTACCGTCATTAACGACCTTGATGAATTCTACGTCGACATCAACAAACTTACGAGTGCTAAAGGTGGCTCCCGCTGGACTTTCCATATATCCTACGAAGGCAGTGTTGCTGAAAGAGGGACTAAACCTTTTCCCGCTTATATCGAATCCTCAGCTGAAGATTTCAACCCCAATTTCGCGTCCAGCTGGGGCAGTGGCGATTCGATTAACTTCGGTGCCGACATCTCTGTCGCCCTCTATAAAAAGATTGCTCGCGACATCAATCTGACTTTCGTTATTCCGGAAAGCAACGGCTTCGCTGAATTGCGCAAGTCATGGACTATTCACTTCATCAACCCCACTTAAGGAGGAATAAACTATGGACACTGTCACGACTAAAAGCACGTTGCAGAATGTGTTGGAATTCGCCGACGGCGACACCCGCACGATTAATATCGACGACCCCAAGGACAATTTGACCGCTGCCGATGTTCGGGCGTGGGCGCAATTCGCTATCGATAATCAGCTCTTGCTCAGCGATAAATCCGGCGCGGCTCTCACCGGCGTCAAGTCGTCCAAAATAATCGACGGCTCCCACACCAAGGTTTCCATGTAAATAACTTTTTGCGGCTCCCTCGGAGAAATTAGTTTTGGAGGTAATATCATGCCTATTCGATTCGCCACTGACACTTTCGGGCAAGCCGTCGACTTTATCGACGACCAGCCCACGCCCGCTTCCCCTTCCTTTGTCAAGCAAGCCTTCCTGAAAAGTTTGGTTCCTATCGATTGCTCCGACAAACAGCACGTCGACCAATTCGTAATCACCGGCACCCAACCGACCAATTCCTTGCGCAAAGTTATTTTCAGCGTCGATGATTCGCTGGTTTATTTTGTGAACGGAGCTTTAGTCTCTTATCCGCACGCTGGAGCTTTCGACGACGTTATCAAATTCGGCAACGACGTCGCAACTTTAGCTAACCTGTCCAATATCACCGCTTTTGTTGGCAAGATGATTTATCCGATTATCGCCCTGCAAGCACCCTCCGACGCCGATAATTTCCCCACGATTAAAATCGCCCTTGCCACTCGAACTGATTCTGAAAGCCTAGGTTGGCGAACTGATTCCCCCGTTTACCAATTAGCTGAAGAACCTGTGACTATCGTCGACGTGCAGGAAAAGGTTAATGTCGTAGGTTCGGGCAATGCCTATTCAACTATCCGCTTGCTAAATGACGGCTCGTGGTCAGCGTTCATGACGCTCCCTGAAGCCGCCGGCCTTCCTGCTACTGCCGTCCAATTCCGTTTGCGCTATTCGGTCGCCAATATCGGGACTGATTCCGCGCAGATTCAATCGCTCATCGTAAAGCATACCGCCGGGCAAGCCGTAGTCACCGGCGACATCGCTAACATTTTTTCCACAGTCGCCGATTACGAAGTTGATTTAAGGACCGCCTATGCCGTGATTCGTCATGCTCCACTTTTCGACGCCCAGATTAAAGCCTACGTCAATTTCCTGCCCGCCCCCACTCGCAAGGAATTAATCCAAATCGGCACCGGCACCGGAGCCCGTCAAGAAATTCAACTGCCTGATTCCGGTATCGTGCCCAGCTCCATTAGGATTTTCGTCGAAGGCGTTCCCTTCTATGACTTCGATTTTTCTTCTGAACTCTCCACGATTATTTTGACTGCGCCCGCCAATAACGTTATCGCCGCGTCTTACCTTTGCGACTATGGGCAGGAAATTTGGCGCGAAATGTCTGCTGAAGCCTTGCAACCATACAATGACGACGACGGCACTTATTCCACCCGCTTTTCATACAAGCTCCCCGATGACGTCGCCGACATGAAAATTTCTAACGTCTATTTCCGTTTGGAAAGGCTAAGCGGCTCGGCGACTGAATCACTCGGCGGAGCTACTGGCCGCACTCAGATGTTTACCTTGAAGCACAATGCCGTTCCTGATTCAATCACTTTCGACCAGCACGTCATTTTTTCTTATGACGAAGAATCAAAGATTTTGTCGGTAGTAGCCGCTCGGCGCACCCCGCTCAATATTTCCTACGACTGGAAAGGCGACGCCCCCATTGTCTATTCCTTCGCCGCCGGCTGGTCTGTCCTCTAAGGAGGTGATTAAATGCTTATCAAAAGACCCTTAACCGACGAGCAAAGGCAAGCCGTCAAGGATAAAGATTTGCCCTCGCAAGCCGACCGATTACAAGCCCTAAGCGACTTCGTCAATTACGCCGGCTTGAAACTTTTGGAACTGGAGCAGAAAAATGGAAACGTACCTAAAATTCAATCCGCTGTCGACTATACGTGTTGAGGAAACGCGCATTGTTGAGGGTTATCAAGTCGTCTTGCGGCATATCCCTAAGCGCGGCTCCATAGTCATAAACGGTTTCATGGAAGTTGCCTCCGACCCCGCGCCCTATCAATTCGCCTGCCAATACTCCAATGATTCCGTTTACCGCGAGGCTAACCGCGTCCTCATTTTCAATCCCGCCAATAATGCTCAGGAATTCCTCATCAGCTATATCGCCGTGGGCACCGTCATCACCGCAGACGACATGAACGAGATTAAAGCCCATTTGGAAAATCAGGAACTCCACGGCTCGGCGGATAATTTCTTTCATAAGGTCGGCAATTTCGTTTGCTTCCCTTACGTGACCGGCAATAAATCTTCTTGGAGCGTCGCTCAATACGAACAGGATTTTCAAAGCTACGCCGGTCGCCCTTCCCAGAATTACGACATTGTTCTTTGGAACGATTCCGGCATGACTAACGGTTGGGCTATTCGCGTTGGTGACAAGTGGTTTAATTTGGGCGTCGACACTTACAACGCCGGGCAACTTCAAAGCGGCTGGGAAAAAATTAATCCTATCCTCTCCATTAAAGACCGCCAAAAGTTGGATAGTCTTGCTGACGTTTACCAAATCGGCGACGGCTTGAAACTTGAAGGCAACGTTCTCAGCGTCGATTGGTCTAAAGTGCAACGCATTCCCCAAATTCACAAAGCCCTTGTATACGATTCAGGGCGCAACGAATACTATATCGCCGCTCCAGTTTACGAAAACTCCACTTGCAAGGTTTATAGCTACAACCAAATAAATCACACGCACCCTGACGACCCTTATAACACCGACCCAGACCTCTCAACCCAACACTTAATGACCAGCGACGATTACGAAAGCATAGAGCCTAGCACTTACGATTATTGCCTGCGCCCCGTAACTCCAAATGGCAATTATATCCATTGCTGGCTCCTTTTCGTCTGGCAAGATGATTCCTTTCCTGCCACTGGTGAAATTTACAGCGCTTGCCACTATGACGGCAGTCAATTAACTTTCTCTAGCTTTGAAGGCGACGACGCTCATCTAGCCTATCTCAATATCCCCACCTAAGGAGTTGATACCATGTCTGAAGAATTCATCGTAGGAACTATCGCTAATATCGGCATTCCCGCCGCCCTGTGCTTTTATGTACTGTTCGGCTTGAATAAAAATATCGCCAAACTTACTGATTCCTTCAATACGTGGTGCCACCTCATCGAACGGCGCATTGAACGTTTGGAAAACGAGGTTCACACATTCAGCCGCAGACCGTAAGGGGGGGAGGCTTGTTTTTTAAAACTTTCCTGTGCTATATTTGCTAAAAATTTTAAAGGTCATTATGAAGATTCTAATCGTTAACCTAATGCAAATCGGCGACCTAGTTTTGACCACTCCGGTCTTTAGAGCTATCAAGGCGGCGCACCCCCATTCCTATCTTGCCGCCGCCGTCAATCAACAGTTCGCCGACTTAGTTAAATTCAACCCCTTTATCAATCGGCTCTTTCTAGTCGATAAACGTTCTTTGCTTTCCTTCGCTAAGGTCATTCAAACCATTCGCGCAGAACATTTCGACCTGTGCATCAACCTCAATTCCTCCGAACGCGCTTGTGCCTTAGCTATCACCTCAGGAGCTAAACGTGTCGTCGGTTATGCCAAACCGCCCTTTTCCCTCCTCTTTAGCAAGGTTTGTCCTAACCTTAAACGCTCCATTCATCAAATCAAATCCCATTTCAACGTTCTCAGCGTCGCCGGCTTAGGTACACTCCCCCTTGCCCCCTCTGACGTCTTCATCGGCGATACTCATCTTAACTTCTCCTTGCCAGATAATATCGTCGCCCTTAATGTCGGCGCGTCGTGGCATTCCAAACGTTGGCTCCCTGAGTACTTCGCCAGCGTCGCTATCCAACTCCTCAACCGCGGCTTCCACGTAGCCTTCTTAGGCTCCAAGGCTGATATTCCTATCGTTGACCAGTGCCTTGCCCTTATCCCTGATAAACGTCGCGTCCTCGTCTTTACCGGCAAATTGTCCCTTTTGGAACTGGCCGCTTTCTTCGATAGGTGCCGCCTGCTTATCTCTAATGATTCTGGTCCTATGCATATCGCCGCCGCCAGAGGTCTCCCCGCCGTTTCTATTTTCGGCTCATCCCCTGTTACCGGCTTCGCTCCCTGGTCTACCAACCACTTCATTATCAAAAGTCCGGCGAAGTGTCATCCGTGTAATAAACATCACTGCCCGCAAAAGGGCGAAAACTTTATGAAGTGCATGAAATTGATTAGCCCGCATATTGTGTTAGATTACGCTTTATTGTTGCTCCAATCTTGTATTCCTTCTTCTAACTGGAATTATTCTTGTAAAATCATTGAGCTTTCTTAAAAATAAAAATACCTCTCGATAAGATATAAATCTATCGGGAGGTCAGCTTGTAGACAAAAAGCACCAATCAAGTAAAATGAGCTTGGGAGGTGCTTTTTAATGTATAGGAAGAAGAATCGAGAAAAACAAG
>ODAJ011967166.1_pt1 | contig 22356 bp, 19 predicted proteins | sample 1539241 | NCBI WGS metagenome assembly ODAJ01 (sample SAMN02144231, study PRJEB22623) | gut metagenome | biome: sheep rumen | host: Ovis aries | place: New Zealand | reverse complement strand
AATCGGAAACTGAAAATCCTTCTTCTCTTCGGTTTTTTCAACCTTCTCTTCCGTTCTGGTATCGTTTTCGGTAGCATTGACGCTCTTCTCGCCGTCAATTCTCTTCACTTCTTCCGTTGCGGGAGCCTGATTGCATCCGACAACAGATAACATTAAAAGAAGTGCACTTACACTGATTAAAAAACGTTTCATAATGTAATTCCTCTTATCTATTATTTATTTCTATTAATACCTGTTTTAATCCCTACGGAATGGCCGGGAAACGGTTTCTGTCATAAATATGCGAATTTCCATGCGCGTTCGAATATGCCGTAATCGTGGCATCGTCCCAGTAAAGGAAGATACCACCGGCCTGTCTGGGCACGGTATCAAAATGTCTCCAGCCTTCTCCGATATCCACAAGATTCCAGAAATGGATATCACGAAGAGGATAGGTATCAATCATCATATTTTTGATTCCGGCGCGGTCTAACAGTGCTTTCGACTGGGAAGCATATACATAGCAGTCCCCGGTATGGGTCGTAAATCCGGTGTAAGCCGCTTTCAGATAATCGCTGTGATTCGTTGCATGCTGATATCTGGTATTGTTGCGTACCCAGTAGTAGATTTTTGTCAGCTTATCCATATCAGACATGCCGGGTGTCAGAATTTTGGCTAAAACCTTGTCGGCAAGATCATCAATCTGTGCCTGCGTATACATCTCTTTGGATACGGTAACGGTAGCCTTTGCCTTAACCGTGTTGCCGGCACGGTCCGTTGCGGTATAAACAATCGGATAGACTCCCGCCGTCTTGTAATCCACTGCGGAAGAATCCACGCTGAACGAAATGTCCTTATCGCAGTTGTCGGTAACGGATACGCCGGTTTTATAACTGATGGTACGGCCTTCGAGGGAAAAAATATTGTGTACGCCGCGAATGACGGGCGCTACCTTGTCAACGGCCAGAACCGCTTTCGCGGTGATTTCGGTGCTGTTGCCTCCGCAGTCGGTGATTTTCACCGTTACGGGTACGGTTCCCTCCTGTTTAAAATCGGGTGTACCTACGAATTCATAGGTCAGTTCCGTCGCATCCTTCGCCTCTTTCACAAAGGCCTGCGGGGAAATTACGCTGGTTACAAAGCCCTTAAAATCTTTGGCAACGGCCTCAGGCTTTACGGTATCCACAAGTTCCATTTTGGAATGGTACACATCGCCTTTTATTTCAATCGCCACGTCATAGGAACCAAGGGAAGATACATCGATTCCTTCGAAATCCGTAAGCATGACCGCTTCGGAACCTGCAGCGTTTTTCTTCGCGAATTTGGAATATCCGTCTACCTCAAAGGCCTCCACGGAAGGAAACTCCTCCCCGGCCTCCCAGGTAATCTCTTTCTTAAAAGGACATACGGATAAAACCGCCGTCTTTACCGTTTCGTTTCCTGCAGGATCATAGAAAACAATATTCACATCCCTGGTGCCGCAGATTTCAAAATCGGGATCTTCCTCAAACCGTACGGAAACTTCTTCCACATCATAGGACGATTTGACAAAATCTTCCGCCTTTGCGGATTCTCCGAATTCCAGGCTTACAGCATGTACCAGTCCCTGCGGGGCAACGGTATCTTCTACCGTCAGTACCGCATTGTAACGAAACGGTCCCGATTTTAACCGTACGGGATAATCGCCCGGAGTCTTCGTATCAATGCTGCTTTTTACAAATCCGTCGTCAAACGTAACCGTCTTCTCGGGATTCTTTAAAAAGTCATCCGCTTCAAAGGTAAAATCGCCTGCCTCCATCACACAGTGAGGGTAAATACGGCTGTTGTAATCCCGGTAAAGCAAAAACGCCAAAAGCACAAAATAAGCTACTCCGAATACGGCAAGCAGAGGAATGAGGAAATGTACTTTCCTGCAGGTCTTTGCAAGCGATTCGAACGGATCGGCGGTAACGGTATCGGGTTTGCTTTCGGGAATTTCCGACAGTGTTCCCTCGCCGCTTTTATTCAATTCCGTAAAGTTCTCTTTGCGCAGCGATATCATCATAATATCTTTGAATCTTTTCTTTCCAGATTGTTTCGAGTTCTTCTTCCCCGCGACGGTTCGGTACGTCGTAAATTTCCTGAAGTTTCGCTCCGAGGAAATAAGAACATTTCTCGGCGCCGGAGAGATTCATATGAATGCCTCCGTCAAAAGTATCTGTCTGATAATCAATCCCGATTTCTTCCGCATGGTCCAAAAGACTGATGTAATGAAGATTGTGTTCGTCTGCATATCTGCAGACATTTTCGTCCCATTCCTCATACCAGTACGGATAAACACTCGGAGCTTTTACCAAAAGTAACGATATGCCGTTTTCTTCGCAAAGCTGCCGGATGCCGTCTAAATATTCCATCGACTTTTCGGGAAACGCCGGGTCCGCAAGCGGTTTGGCGTCCGGAAGGAATTCGACTCCTTTTGTGTCGACGCGCATATAGTATCCGTTGTGCGTAACGGGATCCTTTTTCAGGAAATGTTCGATATCGGTTCGGTCTATGTCTTTCCAGCGTGTATGAAAACGAAGAATCGGAAATACATAACTTTCCAGGGTTTCGTCTTCCATCATCGATGCGCGGATGCAATCGTATTTCAGGGAAGAATTCTTCATTCCGTCCATCGTCATGCGGTTGTAGGTTTCGGTCCGGGCCTCATCGTAAAGCAGGGAAAGAACATTGAATACAATCACCTTCGGGGTGTCGTATTTTAACGTTTCTTTCGTCAGGTAGTAAGTCTGCGGCATATACTGCTCCGCACTTCCGCGAATATAGGAATGAATTCCGTATTCCTCCCACAAAACGACGGGACTGTATGTGGAATACACCTCGCAGTTTCCGACGAAAACCACGTCAAAGTCTTTGTTCTGCTCTTTATAGAACTCCTCCACCATGGAACCCTCTCGGATTCCTTCCTGGTATTTCGGAACTAAAAGCCGCTGCGCTCCAAAGAAAAGAATTCCAAAGAAAGCAAGCATACAAACGACTTTGAAAAAACGTTTCCACTGCATAAACCTCATTTGCTTTCTTCCCTCGGTATTTCTTATTTTTTCGCGCAAAAAAGACACAGATATCAAGAGTATCTCGAATCTATATTTTATGCGAAATCGCAACCCTTTTCAACCCTATTTTCCCTTTATTTTTCAACAAAAAAAGGTGGACACAACATCCACCTTTTGATTTGTTTTTACATACAATTTCTAGTATCAGCCGGTAACTTTTTCTTTTACCTTTGCCTTCTTGCCGACACGGTCTCTTAAGTAGTTCAGTTTTGCACGTCTTACCTTACCGAGACGAACCACTTCAACCTTAACCACGTTGGGAGAATGGATCGGCCAGGTCTTCTCTACGCCTACACCGTTGGAAGTCTTTCTTACTGTGAAAGTCTGACGGTTGGAACCACCCTGAATCTTGATTACGGTTCCTTCGAAGATCTGTACTCTTTCGCGGTTACCCTCTTTGATACGTCCGTGTACCTTTACGGTATCTCCAACGTTAAACTGGGGCACTTCGCTTTTTAACTGCTCTTTTTCGAGTTCTTTGATAATTTCGCTCATTTCTTTGCCTCCTATTTCATCGGATGTTCTTGAAACTTAAGTTACAGCGGACCATCTCTTTACTTAATGCAACATTGCTATACTATCACAGCATTGTGACTTTTGCAAGAATTATTTGTCCGGAATGTAAAGAATTACTTCCGTCTGAGACTCCTTAGCCTTCATCATCATGTCTCCTCCCAGTGCCTTTGCCACGGATTTGGCCTCATACAGACCGATTCCGCTGCCTTCCTTCCCTTCAGCGTTGCTTCCTCTGAAATAACAGTTAAACACAAGAGGGATCTCGCTTTCCGTTAGGGAAACACCGTTATTGCATACGGAAAAGAAGGTAAAATCGTCCTGCCGGTAAAGCCTTACAAAAATCCCTGTTCCGTCTCCGTATTTGATGGCATTCTCCATAAGCTGCGTAAGACACCGCATAATTGCCTCAAAATCGCTTACCACGACCGGATTTCCAAAAATGCTTACTTCAAACGGGATATCCTTGACCTTTAAGCGGTTTTCGAAGTCCTCACAAAGTCTTGTTTTTACGTCCTCTAAGTAAAAATTCCCGAAAGACGGCGTAAACGATGTCCGAAGGGAACCCGGATCGTTTAAAATTCCGCCGACTAAGTTTGCGATATCGTCTGCATTTTTACTGATTTTACAGGCAATTTCTGCATCCTTTTCATCCGCCTTCCCGCCTCTGTAAAGGCCCGTTTCGATTGCTTCGGAATACAGCTTGATGTTTGCAACCGGCGTTTTGATTCCGTGCGCCAGGGTTGAAATAAACTGTTTGCGGTCATACAAAAGTCTGTCAATCTGCTTACGGTCGGCTTCCAGTTTGTCATTCAACATATTCATGCCCCAGACATATTTGCCGAAAAAGCGATTCTTTGTTTCCGGCAGATTGTCCGTGGTAAGACCTTTGGAAAGCTTTTCGGGATATTCCGAGAACTCCCGAAACGGTTTTAAGATATTGTGATAAAAATAAATCAGAACACCGACGAAAGGAAGGATACAGGCACAAGCGGCAAGATAAGCAAGAAGAATCAGCCGGTAATTTGCCTTGGAATCATAGGAAAACAAAACATATCCTTCTGTATTTCCGTCCCCGTCCGCAAGCGGCCAGAGGTAGGAGTTGTTTCCTCCTCCCAAAGAAGCTAAAAGCCCGCCCTCTTCGGTATAAAAAACTTCAATGTCATCCGTTACATCGCTTTTTTTAAAATCCTTGGAAACCTCGGTAATATCGGTGCTTTTCGTTTCACGAATCTGCGCCGTCATACGGTTCATAAAAGCGGTACGGTTATTCGTCTCCTTCCCGGAAAGCGCATGTCCGGCTACCCGGATTAAAACGAGGCAGATCGCAAAATATATAATTGTAAAGATAACGAGTCTTCTAAACTGCTTCATATTTCAGGTTACTCTCCGAACTTATATCCGACACGCCAGATTGTTTTAATAAACTCCGGTTCCTTCGGGTCGGTTTCGATTTTTTCCCGAAGCCAGCGGATATAAACGTTTAAGGAACTCATTTCCGTATCGGAATAACAGCCCCAGACTTCGTCAAAGAGCTCGTTTTTATCGACAACACGGTCCTTATGCTGCATCAGGTAAACCAGAATATCGAATTCCTTTCCGGCTACATCAATCATCGTTCCGTCCTTCGTCACCTTTCTTGCGCCGACATCAACGCGAAGATTCCGATACGTCAAACAATTGTTTTCATGATCCGGATAAGCGCGCCTTAAAAGCGCCTTGATTTTGGACAACAAAACAGGAACGGAAAAAGGCTTTTCGATATAATCGTCAGCACCTGTCTCCATTCCGAGAATTTTACTGTCGTCATCGGTTCTGGCACTCATCATCAGAACCGGCATGTTATGATCCTTTCTGATTCGTGCAAGCGCGGAAAAACCGTCCTGCCCCGGAAGCATGACATCTAAAAGCAGGAGTCTGTAATTGTCCGAAGAAACCTTTAAAAGTGCATCTTCGGCAGACTTCACCCAGTCTGCCGAATAGCCGGAACTTTGCAGAAAATCGTAAATCAGCTGTCCCAATTCTTCGTTATCTTCAACAAGAAGTATATCCATACATCACATCCGTCTTATCTTTCCTTTACGGAGATCGGAGGAATCTTTACAACCTCGTAAAAGAGAGGTTTATCCACCACTCCTTCGGGTCCCGTGAAGGCAACCTGAACACTACCTGAATGATAATCTATAATAATCATCTGTGTCAAATTGTCTCGGTGGACATTCTGAACAACCGGAATTCCGTTTAAATCGGTCTCAACAATCTCCTGCGTCATCATGTCTTTTACGGCTTTTACCGTAAAGGAAGGCGTCTCTTTCACCCATTTGTTGTATTTCTCAAAGCGTACCACATTGTTGGAAACACCGCTCATGGCATCGAAATTGCCTCTTGTCAGGGTTGCATTGACGATGCACAGACTGTCCGGACTGTCCCAGGATAATTCCCGAAAAATCGGCGTATTAGAGTCACGTAGCAAAGGAAATCCTTTTCCCGCAAGTCTGGCCGATTCGCAGATATCCTCCGCACAATAGGATTCTTTTCCGTCCGTTACCATGACATTGTGACTGATTGTAAAATTGCCGGAATTCTTTACCATGTATGATGCAACATCCTTTGCGGTCGTATATTCTTCCAGGGCTTTTCGAATTGCGAAGCTGTAACAGGTTTTACCTTCATACTCAAAGGCCTGTTCGGTGTACTGGTCTATCATTGCAGCCATCACTCCGTCGTCGCTGACTCCGGATATTACATCAAACAGTCCCAGAAAACCGATGCTTGTAATACTCTTTTCGTGATTCTTTATATGAAGCACGGTATTGACCTTACACATGGAATTCTCGCTTCCGAGTGACCATTCCAGGCAACGCACGGCAATCATATCATGCGTATCCGTCTTCTCTCCCCAGAGCGAAAGCCCGGAGCAGGCCGTATGCCTGAGCGCATCCGGAACCATCTGTCCGACCATCAGCTCTTCCACACTGAGAATTCCGTCCGGACGAATCCCGTGCTTTGTAAGATTAAGCCCGTCTGCAAGTCCTTTTATTTCTTCCCTGTAATGTTCGTCCAGGGATGAAAACAGCCCTTCCATACGAATCTGAACCGGTGTGTAATCATCCTCGATCGTCGGAAATGCCGCAAGGATATTTTCGAAAAGATACGGTTCCAGTATGCTTGTGTATTCCGGATACATCATATTTATGGCAACTCCGTAAGAATATCCCGCTTCATAAGGAGTGGCATTCTCCTCATCCAGGGTAACGTCGAAATAAGCATCGGTTAAGCGAACCTTGCAGATTCCGCCCGGGGTTGCAAATTCATTTATGACTCCGGCAATCTTACCGGCATCGGAATAAACCATTTCTTCTTTCGTATCGTAATTACCGATCGGGTGAACCGGCGCATCAAGGCCTGATTTGATCGTTCCCACCGGATTGCAGGCAGTAAGGGTAAGTGATGTGAGTATTAACGCCGCCGATATCAGTTTGCTTTTATGCATTCTTTTCGATTTCATTTTTCTACCATCCCATCTCATCCAGCCAGTTCTTTAATTTACGTTCCCTGACCGCGGTTTCGCCTTCATCGGTCTGTTTGCCGAGTTTTAATTCTCCCTTAATGTTTCCGTCGACCAGATATACCACTCTGTCCGAACTTGCCGCTACCTTTTCGGAGTGCGTAACCATAAGAATCGTCGTACCTTCTTTGTTGGCATTTCGAAGTTCCTTCATTACCTCCGCGGAGGCTTTGGAATTCAATGCTCCGGTCGGTTCATCCGCAAACAGGATTTTCGGGGAATTGATCAGTGCTCTGCAAAGACAGGCTCGCTGAAGCTGTCCGCCGGACACTTCCGAAATCTCATTCAAAGCGATTTCATCGATTCCAAGATTGTGCATCAGTTTTCTTGCCCTGTCGTTGATTTCGTCTTTGGATTTCGTATTCGCCTGATATCCCGGAAGAATAATATTATCCATGATGCAGAGTTTCTTTAACATATACATCTGCTGAAAAACAAATCCCATTTTATGAAGTCTTAAGCCTGTCAACTGCTTATGATTCATTCCGGACAGATCCTCTCCGTCAAAAATCACCCGGCCGGATGTCATTTGATCCATCCCGCTTAAGGTATAAAGCAGAGTGGATTTGCCGGATCCGGAAGGACCCATGATTGCGGTAAATTCTCCTTCCTCCAGTTTAAAATCCACATTCTGCAGTACATTGTTCGAATATTTGTCGACGATGTATGTTTTGCATAATTCTTTTGATTCCAGTACCGTAGTTGCCATTTGTTCTCCTCCGTCTAGTTATCGCGCAGTTTCCAAAGTTCTATGTTTTTCACACCCTGCAGAGTGATATAGATTACGAATGAAAGTCCCGTAATTACCACCAAAGGAGCCAGAACATAGAATCCGAGTATATTCCGGTTCGGTGTATAATTCACGATGCTTCCCAGAAGATAATAAAATTTCTGCAGCATGAAATATAAAACCGTATTCAGGATGACTATTCCGAGCACGGACGAAATCCCGGTAATTAAAATACTCCGGATTACCTGCCAGGCTTTTACCGTACCATTTGAAAATCCGCTGCATTTTAGAAGCGCAATATCCGGAGTTTCATCTATGACATTGACACTTTGATACAGTACGGTGGCAAGTATCATCATGACGCCAAGCAGGGGAAGCAGAATCCATAAAAGCATGGTCCATTCCGTCCGGTATCCGCCGAGTGCATATTTTACCTGCTCTTCGCGGTTGCGAACACTGTTTTTTCCGTACATGTCACGCAGCATTTCAATGTATTTTTCATGTTCGCTCTTCGGCGCATCAATCTGTCCACCGTCCTGAACGGTTTCGTATCTGGCCACTCCCTTAAATGCATCCGACATGATAAATTCCATCTGTGCCGACGGACAGTCCACCATACCGACCACGATAAAATCTTCTTTCACTTTTGAAAACGAAATTCCGTCTTCATTGGTTTTTTCGTATTCAATGGAAACGGTATCCCCGAGCCCGATGCCGTAAAGATCGGCATGATAAGCATCGATAATCACTTCGTTTTCAAGCTTCGGGTTCACACCCTTATACAGTTTCCCGTTTGCACGGTAAGGGTAATCAAACTGGAAGAAGCATACATAATCTTTTCCTTCAAAAGTGGCCTTTGTCTCCATGGACCAGTTAAAATAGTCAATATGTGCGGGAATCCCGGCATCTTTGATTTCCCGGTTGATGATCTCATAAGCACGCTTCGTCGAACCTGCCCTTTCTACATATCTCTCCATCACCTCATCCGGTAAATCCAGGGCAAAATCGAACGGCCGGCGTCCCCAGTACTGCTCAATCCAGTATGCATTATTGGAGGTATGATTCATCTCCAGCAAAAGAAGCATCGCCGAAATCCCCATGGTATAGGCAAAAATCAGGAAGGAATACCGCTTAATCCGGTTGGTCAGATCCGTCAGGGCAAGATAGAACGGAATGTTTATCTTTTTCATTTTATGTAAGAAGAATCCGGGCAGCTTTTTAAATCGTTCTCCCCTGTTCTCTCCGGAAATGACGTCCATGATGCTGATCCGTTTCATTCTGCGTAGCGAAATCCCCACAAAGAACAGAATCAGAAAAAGGTTCATTAACGAAGCAAGAAAAGCCACCGCAATCATTTCGGGCCAGTCCGGTTTTAACTGACCGTAGGTGATGTATTTTAAATCAAGGGCAGCCAGATGGATTCCTCCGAAGAACCCGATTACAAACGATATGACCGCGCAGGCAATGTATTTGGCGGCAAACAGCCAGTTAAAGGAGAATGACTCCACGCCGAGTGCTTTTAACATACCGAGTTCTTTTTCTTCGCTCTTGATGGCTGTTTTGATCGTAAAACTGATTGTCATGAAAACCATCGCCACGATGAAAATCGCCGTAAAAATCATCATGATGTTTAAGAAAATCGAACTTTCCTTATCATCGTTGTACCCGGACTTTGTTATGCTTTGCAGGAGTGTTCCGAACTGCTCTTCTTTTAACACGAAATCGTTTACGATTCCGGTTTCATCCACAAACGTACTGTCGTCCGTTAAATCCACCATGTAGACATCGTCAATGATCGGGGAATCGTTCTTTAACACTTCAAAATCTTCTTTGTTAAAAAACAGGCGATACCATCCGTTCATGGCAGGATCTTTCGTGATTGCTCCGACTTTGAATTCATAGATGTTTCCCATCTGCGAAGTGATATAAACCGTATCGCCGATGCCGACTTTGGAAGATTTGTTTACATACTGCGGAATGGCTACCGTTCCGTAAGGAAGGTCCAGGAAATTTCCGTCCATATCCGTTACTTTGTTATGCTGCATGGAACAGTCAAAACCGTAATAGATTCTCGTGGCAAGCATCACATCATCCTGTTCGTCCACGCCTGCGTAATCCACCGCATTGGATTGGAAGTGAATGCATTCGCCGATTTCCACATCGTTCGTTTTTTCGTTCTCATATAACCAGTCCGTAATTGCTTCGCGGCGTTCTTTCATGCCGTCTAAGCTTCTTTCGGACACGATGGATACTTCGGCTGCATTAACCTTCTTAAGGGTTTTGTTTACGCCCAATGTATTTGCATATAATACAATTGCGCTGCAAACGGTCAGAATCGATGCAAGACACATAAATAAAAGAAGAATGCATGTTAATCTCTTCTTCGACAGTATGTCTTTTTTCAGCATCCTGAAAAACATAGGGTTCACTCCTTTTCTTTCATCTTATGATCCCATGGTAACCCTTCAATTCTTAAAAAATCTTTAAGGAATAAAAAAAAGAGTGAATTTTTTCATTCACTCTTTTGCGTCGTATTATTTTCATTCACCGGCTTACGAAATGTTATTCCGAAAAGCAGTATCCCGAGCATCAGCAAAACCGAACCGGCTATAAACATGATTGCGTAACCTCCCACGCCCGGTTCGGCGGATCCGATAATCGGAATTTTCAGAATCAGATCCGGATAAAATTCCGCAATCACAGCCAGAGAATTATTCAGCATATGGAAAATCACCGAGGTAAAGATACTGCCGCTTTTATAAACCATGAGCGCCATGACGATGCCCATAAAAAGACCCGTGAAAAACTGCAGTAAATTCATGTGATAAATACCGAATACGGCGGCCGAAACGAGTACGGCTATCATCAGTTTCGTTTTGCTCTTTAAGGTTCCGAACAAAAATCCGCGGAATGCCCCTTCTTCCGCTATTGCCGGACATATGCCGACAACAAGTATTGCCGGAATAAAGCCGGCGTCGGTAATGCTTTCGGAAATCATTTCCGAGCTTTCGGTCATTACCGGGAAAAGCGTCGAAAGCAAAGCAAGCAGCGTCTGGCAGATCAAAAAAGCTCCGGCCCAGATGACGATACTGCCTAAGGCCTGACGGATTTTCGGCAGTTTTATGCTGTATAAACTCTTTAAATCGCAGCGTATGTAGATTGCATAAAGAAGCGGAATCGTAAAAACAAGAATCTGTACGACCAAAGAACCGAGAATTCCGAATTTTATGGTCACCAAAGATCCGACATAAACGATTAAGAGCATTAAACCCGCAAACAAAAGGCATAAATCTCCGTAGCCCGGAATCTGTCCTTTTTCGATATTGGCTCTTCTCTCAAAAATATGAACCCCTTTCGCCGATTCACCGAACAGAACGTCCTCACTGGAGAAAAGCGTACTCATAAGCACCACCATGACCACGCAGTAGAAAAGATTCGAAAACAGCACAATGGCAACTAAGTGAATATCGTAATCCAGCGAGAAAACCGATTTGATCAAAAGAGAAATGTTCGTTACCGGTATCAGCGCCGTTTTCTCGGTCAGTTTCATATTCGGCAGGATGCTTAACATCGATGCAAACATGAAAACAATCATAATCGGCGAGGAAATATTGTTCGCTTCCTTAAAACTCTTTGCAAAAATGCAGACGCAGAGGCATACGGCCGAGGTAAACATCGAGAATACCGGAAGGCAGATGATTAAAGAAATGAATGCCGGTACGAACTGTTTTAAATCAAGGCTGGAAAGCCCAAGACCCTGAATGTCAATAATCCGGTACATATAAAGGACTACAAAGAGCATGGATACAATATTCAGAATCGCGGACACAACGGCAATCGTGGATACCGAAAGGAATTTGGAAATCATGATGTCGCTCTTGCGAACCGGCAGAGTCATGATTGTCTCAAGCGTTCCTCTCTCCCGTTCTCCCGCCGTTGCATCGATGGCCGGATAAATGGCTCCGGTCAGAATCGAAATGATAAGAATAAACGGAAGAACCATTCCGATCACGTAACCTGCATTTTCTTCCGTTGTGGATATGCTTTCCACATTCACCAAAACCGGTGTGATCAGCTGTTCCGGATCATCAAACAGATTCCTAATGGCATCTTCCTGAATGTTCTTCGAATAAGCTTTTAAAACCGTTTCCGCATTCTGGCAGGCATTCATGGAATTGGTCGTTGCGGATAAATCATAGAAGGTGACTTCAAACAGATGATCCAGCCCTACCAGGCTTTTATCGGCAGGGATCTTTTTCGAATCAAGAACTAGATCGACCTTCTTTTCCGTCAGATCGGTCTTTGCATCATCCAGTAATTCATATTCGATCTTTTTAAAATGATAATCGTAATCGTCGGATTCATCCGTCAGTACATCAAAAACCTCGTCGGAAACGTCGGTTTTGACCACGGCAACCTGATATTCTTTTTCAATTGATTCTTTCGCAATTCCGGTCGTGATTAAAAGCGACGCAATCATCATGGTCGGATACAGAAAAAGCGGTACCAGAATCATGATGATAATGGTCTTCTTATCACGAAGAAGATCCATGATTTCTTTTTTGTACAGGGTAAAGAAGGGTTTGTTTTTCATGCCTCACCCTCCTTCTCGGAATAATCCGTAATGTCGCGAATCAGCGTCTTAAACGCGTCACGCAGATTATTCGTATCCGTAAGCTGCATGATGAATTCCGGAGTCCCGTATGCAATCTGACGGCCCTCGTAAATCATCAGAATATGGTCGCATAAATATTGCGCCTCTTCCATGTAATGCGTGGAATAAAGCACGGTCTTGCCTTTTTTCTTTTCTTCCTTCATAAAATTGATGATGGTCTCGGATGCAAGAATATCAAGACCGAGGGTCGGCTCATCAAAAATATAAATCTGCGGATTGTGAATCAGACATCTGGAAATGCTGGCTCTCTGCCTCTGACCGGTGGAAAGTTTCTCGATTCTCTGGTCGCAGAAATCCTGCATGTTAAGAAGTTCAAACACTTCGTCCGAACGGACTTTGCATTCTTCTCTGCTCATACCGTACAGTTCCCCGAACAGATAAAATGTTTCTCTCGGAGAAAGCCTTGCGTAAAGAGCGGTATTGTTGGATAAATATCCTAAGCATTTCTTTTTCGAAGTGGGATCCGTAACCGGATTTCCATCGGAATCGGTAATTATTACCTCTCCTTCGCTCGGGGTCATAAGCCCTCCGAGCATACGTAAAAGCGTGGTTTTTCCGGCACCGTTCGGGCCGAGAATTCCAAGTATTTCCCCTTTTTGCGCTTTAAAAGATATATTGTTTACAGCAAAAAACGACTCTTTTGTTTTCTTTCCGCCAAAAAGGGATGAAGTTTTCGCTTCATCTTTTTTAACGGGACGTATGAATTCTTTCCTGAGGTTTTTTGCTTCAATCATCTGTTTTTTTCCTGCGACGTTTCTTCTTTTCTACGGGAGGATGTTTAAGTATATATGCTTCATACAGTTCCGGACGCTTGTTCTTTGTATTTTCAAGCGCCATCTCATGCCGCCATTCGGCTATATTCTTATGATGTCCGGATAAGAGTACTTCCGGGACTTTGATGCCGTCCCACTCTTCCGGTCTTGTATACTGCGGATATTCCAAAAGTCCGTCCGAAAAGGATTCGTCGAGCGCGGAATCGTCATTGTTTAAAACGCCCGGAACCAGTCTTGCGACGGTATCCGTAATCACCATGGCAGGCAGTTCGCCGCCGGTTAAAACATAATCACCGATGGAAACTTCTTCCACATTCATACGGTCCAAAACACGCTGATCGATTCCTTCATAGTGACCGCAAAGAAGAATCAGATTCTCCTCTTTGGATAATTCATTCGCCATCTCCTGTGTAAAAGTCTTACCCTGGGGCGACATATAAAGGACGCGGGGCGCAGTTTCGCCGATTTTCTTTCGGATTGCCAGATAGCAGTCATAGACAGGCTGGGCCTGCATAAGCATACCCGCTCCGCCTCCGAACGGATAATCATCCACCTTGTTGTGCTTATCGATCGTATAATCTCGGATATTGACCGCCTCGATCTGTACAAGGTCCTTTTCCAGCGCGCGTTTGATTATGCTGTTGTTTAATCCCCCCATTACCATTTCCGGGAACAGGGTCATTATGTAAAAATTCATACTCTCAATCTTCCAGACCGGGAAGCACGCAGACCGTCATGATGCGATTTTTTGTATCCACATTCCGGATACAGTCCTTGATTGCCGGAAGCAGTAACTCACTGCCGTCCTGCTTTTCAATCACATATACGTCGTTGGCTCCTGTTTGCATCACGTCTTTTAAAATACCGACTTTGGATTCATCCTCTCTTACAACCGTAAGACCGATGAGGTCCGCGATAAAATATTCGTCCTTTTTTAAAGATACCGCATTTTTACGGTCGACGTACAGAGTCTTTCCCCGAAAGCCTTCCACTTCGTTGATATTGTTAAATTCTTTGAATTTTAAAATCACAAACTGCTTGAAGAATTTCGCGGACTCGGGATGCAGAAGCATCTTTTCCTTTCCCGTATCCAGATAAACTTCTTTTAACTTCTTAAATCTTAACATATCATCGGTCTGCGGGAAAACCTTAACCTCTCCCCGTATTCCGTGCGTCGATGTAACAGTTCCTACAATAAGATATTCTTCCATGTATGCTCCGTAAAACCAGTAAGCCTTTGGCTTTCTTTTAAAACATCAGATGAAATACAAACGAAAACAGAATCGTTGCAACACAGGCCACAGCAGTTGCGAAATAACCGATTTTTTCGTTCTTCGAACAGTTTTCCTTTCGACCGGTTCGGATCAGGAAAACAATGTAAATGAACGAAATCAGCGTTCCGAAGAAAAACATCATCGTGGCAACGTTCGCAATCTGATTATTGATTCCCATTAAAAAGGTCATAATCATAACCATGAATACGATTCCATGGAACAATACCGTTCCGCAGGTAATGAGATTGAATTTCCGAAAAGCGGGCGGTTTCTTTCCCTTCTTTGCCTTGCGTGAAATAAACGAAACCAGACCGACAAGAAGTGCTCCGAAGCTGTAAACCAGTGACAGATAATAAAATACGGAAAGCAGCACGCGCAGTGTATTCAGTGTCTTCGGATAAGGCACGAGATCCAAAAGGGGATACTGAATGATTCCTCTGTTTGCTCCGTCCGTATAGAAATATCCCATATCTCCCGCTTCGGACACAAACCCGTTTTCGGAAATCTGTGTCAGATAAGCTTCTTTCGGGTTGGACGAAACGGATAATCCGTGGTCATCGAACGCCTTAAAGGTCACTCCGTCCATCAGGGATAAAAAGGAACTCTTTCCGCGTACGGTAGCTCCCGCTTTTAAATAAAAGCCTTCCATTTGGGAGATATTGTAAGAAAACGAATCCCTGTCCGCATTCTGATTGTTCCGTCCGAGATACTTTTTGGATTCAAAAATGCCCTGTGAATCGGACGGATTCTTGTCCACAATCACGACTGCCTTATGATTTACCACATCGATGTAAAAATGCGTCACGGAGTTATAGTTGTTGCTCCGAAGTCCCAGACAGGGGGATTCGTATTCATAATAGAAAGCAAGTCCGTTAGAAATTCTCGGAATATCGGTACCTCTGTAAAGAAGCGTTCCTTTCGAAAGTTCCGAAACGGTTTCGCTTTTTAAAATTTTACTCTTTCCTCCCGCGAGATCTTCCATCAGAATCATGAAATCCTCCATGGTTCCGCAGGAAGAATACGCCGGATAGAAGCCAAATTTTACATTTGTCTTTTCCGACATTTTCTTTGCAACATATTCACAGTCCGAATAGTCATAAAGAACCGATGTATGCTCCATTCCGAGCGGTTTTAAAATCTTCTCATGCACGTACTCCGGATAGGATTTGCCGGATACGCATTCCACGAGATAAGCACCGAGTGTGATGCTCCAGTCGGAATAAGATACATAATCTCCGGATTTGAAGTTCTGTCTCGGCATATTATTTGCAAGCACATCCGCAAGGGACGTGAATCTTTCGCCTTCAAGCATGACCTGCCCGGTCGATGCATCCTGCAGTCCGGTTGTATGATTCAGGATGTTATTTACGGTTACCGGATAACTGAACAAAAACCGCATGGAGACCTCATCCGGCATGTAATCCGTAACCGGTTTATCTTCGTCAATCAGTCCTTCTTCTTTCAACTGCATTAAGGAAAGCATAACGAATAAGGCGCTGGAACCGCCCCATTCATGAATCTCCTCATCGTCTTTTTCGATTGTTACCGCACCGTCTTCGTAAATACCGATACTTAAATATTTGTCCGTTTCCTCAGCCAAAGCTTTCAAGGGAAGCGAAAAAAACATACCGGTCAGAAGTACTACAGCTGTAGTTAAACAAAGTGACCGGAATAATTTTATTTTAAAGTGATTTTTCATGAAATCCGTGTCTTTCTTAATTTTTTCGGTAAAAAAGGCAGTGTAAGAAATGCCATGCATTCGTTACACCGCCCTGCTTTTTAAACAATGTCAACGTCTACGTATACATCCTCTTTGGATGATGCAGCTTTGACAACCGTACGGATTGCTTTTGCAATACGTCCCTGTTTCCCGATGACCTTACCCATATCGGAAGGCGCAACGTGAAGTTCGACTTTGATGTCTTTGCCGTCCTGGTTCTGCGTAACAACCACTTCTTCGGGATGGTCGACGAGTGCTTTAGCAATCACTTCTACCAATTCCTTCATGATTCCACCTCCAAGATTTGCACGTAATTATTTCTGAATTCCTGCAAGTTTGAAGATTTTATCTACGGTCGCAGTAGGCTGTGCACCGCTTGCAAGCCACTTCTTTGCTGCTTCTTCATCTACCTTGAATTCGCTGGGATCGGTGTTGGGATTGTAAGTACCGATTTCATCGATGAACTTTCCGTCTCTGGGAGATCTGGAATCCGCAACTACGATTCTGTAAATAGGGTTTCTCTTGTAGCCCATTCTTCTGAGTCTGATTTTTACTGCCATTTCTTTGTCCTCCAAAAAATAAAAATGTATGTTTTGTGATACTTCATATAATCGTCCGTGAAATGCGAAAGTGATTTCACAGGGTAACGATCGGATTAAAACGGGAAACGCATTCTGCGTTTGCCCTTCATCATGCCGGGCATCTGCTTCATCATCTTCTGCATCTGCTCAAACTGCTTGATGAAACGGTTGACTTCCGCGATGTCCACACCTGCGCCCGCTGCAATTCTGTGCTTGCGCTTGGGATTTAAAATCTTCGGATTGGACCTCTCTTCCGGAGTCATGGAAAGCACGATGGCTTCAAGATGCGCTAACTGCTTTTCGTCAATGGCACCTTCCAGTTCGTCTTTGGAAATGCCCATACCTGGCATCATTCCGAGGATTGCTCCGAGGCCGCCCATTTTACGCATCTGCTTCATGCTGTCTAAATAATCGTTAAAATCGAACTTGCCCTTTTTCATCTTGGCCGCCATCTCGCGCTCTTTGTCGGGATCGACTTCCACGTTTTCCTGGGCTTTTTCGATTAATGTCAGCACATCTCCCATGCCGAGGATCCGGTTGGCCATACGGTCGGGATAAAACGGTTCGAGGTCGCTTAACTTCTCACCCATACCCACGAATAAAAGGGGCTTTCCGGTTACCGCTTTTACGGATAATGCGGCACCGCCTCTGGCATCGCCGTCCATCTTCGAAAGGATAATTCCGTCCACTCCGATCTGATCGTTAAAGGATGTCGCAACATTGACTGCATCCTGACCGGTCATGGCATCCACAACAAGGATGGTCTGGTGTACCGTAACGTTTTTCTTGATATTCTGAAGTTCCGCCATCATATCGCCGTCAATATGAAGACGTCCGGCGGTATCGAGGATGACTACGTTATAGTTGTTCTTTGCCGCATGTTCCAGTGCCGCTTTTGCGATATCCACGGGGGAATGGTTGTCTCCCATCGCAAAACAGGGAACACCGACTTTCTCGGCATTGACCTTTAACTGTTCGATTGCCGCGGGACGGTAAACGTCACAGGCTACCAGTAACGGTCTTTTGCCTTTCTTTAGCATCTTTCCGGCTAGTTTTGCCGTGGTAGTGGTTTTACCGGCACCCTGGAGACCGCACATCATCAGTACGGTGATTGCCTGTCCGGGCTGATACTGAATATCCGTATTCTCGGAACCCATCAGATTTACAAGTTCTTCGTTTACGATTTTAATCACCATCTGGCCGGGATTTAAACCGTTTAAAACTTCTTCGCCGACGGCACGTTCCTGTACCGTATTCATGAAGTTCTTTACGACCTTGAAGTTGACGTCCGCCTCAAGGAGTGCCATTTTTACTTCTTTTAAGGCGATTTTAACATCTTCTTCGGTAAGACGGCCTTTGCTCTTTAATTTCTTAAAGACGTTTTGTAATTTATCGGTTAAGCTTTCAAATGCCATATTGTACCTGAATCAGTGAATTATAATTGTTCGATTTCGGACATCTTTTCCTTCAGTTCGTCAATCAGGGAAGTACGTTCGGACGAATCCGAAATCTCCTTTAAACGGTCCAGATCGACCTGTATTTCTTTTGCGGTATTCTTTAAGGACTCAAAGCGTTTCATCAGTCCGAGCTTTGCTTCATAGTCTTCCAGAATCGCATCACAGCGTTTCAGCAGATCATGAATACCCTGTCTGGAAACTCCGTACTCTTCCGCCAGTTCCGATAAGGAATAATCGTTCATAACCGCATCTTCGTAGACCTTCTTCTGATGCTCCGTAAGAAGTTCTCCGTAAAAATCGTATAACAATGCTTTTCTGGCGATGTCATTCATACTTGTCTACTGTATCAGAATAAAAATAAGGTGTCAAGTATTTTTTCTTGACACCTATTTGTTCCATGTAATCTCTGTTGTTCCCTGTTATCTCTATTGTTCCGTGTTGAATAACGCATCCACGAACTGTGCGGCGTTGAATTTCTGTAAGTCTTCGATGCTCTCGCCGACACCGATGTATTTTACGGGAACATGCAGTTCGGACTGGATGGCAACCGCGATTCCGCCTTTTGCGGTACCGTCCATTTTCGTTAAAACAATGCCGGTAAGCGGGGCAACCGAAGCAAATTCCTTGGCCTGATTCAGTGCATTCTGACCGGTCGTTGCATCGAGAACGATTAAATTCTCGCGATGCGCATTCGGGAATTCCCTGTCGATGATACGGTTCATTTTTTCGAGTTCAGCCATCAGATTCTTCTTATTGTGAAGACGTCCCGCCGTATCGATTAAAAGGACATCCGCATTCTTTGCTTTCGCGGAGGCGACCGAATCGTAAACCACCGAAGCGGGATCCGCGCCCTCATGTGCGGAAATCATTTCAACACCGGCACGTTTCGCCCATTCTTCGAGCTGTTCCGTTGCCGCGGCACGGAAGGTATCCGCTGCGGAAATGATGACTTTCTTTCCCTGCTGTTTTAATTTTGAAGCAAGTTTTCCGATGGTAGTGGTCTTTCCGACGCCGTTTACGCCAATGACCATGACAATTGACTGTTCGTCTTCGAATTTATACTCTGCTTCGTCGACGGACATCTGCTTCCAGATGCTTCTGATCAGCAAAGCTTTGCATTCCGCGGGTTTGTGCACGCACTCGGAAATAACGTCTTCTTTCAGCCTTGCAATAATTTCTTCGGTAGCATTGACACCGATATCGCCCATGATGAGAACTTCTTCGAGTTCTTCGTAAAATTCATCATCGATGGTCTCGGCATCGTTAAACACCGTATCAATGTTATATACAAGATTCTTTCGGGTTTTGGTAAGACCTTCTTTTAATCTTGCAAAGAATCCCTTTTTTTCGGGTGTTTCTTCACGTGCGGGATTTAAAATGTTTTCTTTATTCTCTTCTTTATCTTTGTCTTTTTTAAAGCCGAACATAATTACCTCCGGTCGAATTGATAAGAATACGGTTCATCAAACTCGGGATTGTACATCGTACCGTCCTGTGAAGAATATTCGTCTTCCTCTGACAGGACATCCGGCATGTTACTTTCACGAATCCGGTTTACGATTGCAATCACAAAAGTCGTAACATTCATCGGAAGGACAAACAGAAAAGGAACCATGATAAGGATATACCGATACAGTTCCACGGTTCTGCCGAGAATGGTGTAAAAAACAGACGCACAGGAAAAAACCGCAACAATTCCGTATATGGAATTAATCATTTCGAATACGGTAAACGGAACAACCCGGTTCCTTTTTAAAAAACCGAGAAAACCGAAAATCAGGCTGAGCATCGAAGTAAAGCCGCAGATCATACAGATCAAAACCATCGAATAGATTCCGAAAAAAGGATCAAACAAAGTCCCGGGATTACCCACCGTAATACTGTCCCAGAGGGTTCCGGTTGCGATGGGAATCATCAGTCCGATGATAAAAATGATACTGACCAGAATATGAAGAATCAGGCTGATGATTTTCATTCCGTCCTCCTTCAGTCGTCAAGCTTGTCATCAATCAGGCTGACCGATACAAGCGCCGATACACCCTTCTCCTGCATGGTAATACCGTACAGACGGTCCGCTCTGGACATGGTACCTCTTCTGTGGGTAATGACAATAAACTGCGTGTCCTTGGTCATTTTGTTTAAGTATTTTGCGAATCTTTCCACGTTGCTTTCGTCCAGCGCCGCTTCAATCTCGTCGAGCAGACAGAACGGAGACGGTTTTAAGTTCTGGATGGCAAACAGCAGGGAAATGGCCGTTAACGCTTTCTCCCCACCGGAGAGCTGCATCATATTCTGCAGTTTCTTTCCGGGCGGCTGGGCAATGATACGAATGCCTGCTTCCAGAATATCCTCATCATCCATAAGCTCCAGCGATCCCTGACCGCCGCCGAACAGCTCCTTGAATACCTTGTCGAATTCCGATGCGATTCTTCCGAACTGTTCTTTAAACTGCTTACGCATGGATTCGTCGAGTTCCTCGATGATTTTAACCAAAGTCTTCTCTGCTTCAATCAAATCGTCATGCTGGGAATTTAAGAAGGTATAACGTTCGGAAACCTGCTTATACTCTTCAATGGCATTGACGTTAACGTCACCCAGTTTCTTGATAATCTCACGGACACTGTATAACTGTTTCTTCATCGCAGGAAGATCCGTTAAGGACTCGTCGCGAAGTTCGGTCGCGTCACGAAGCGTAATTTCGTATTCCTGCCACATATAGGAAGTCTGCGAAGATAAAGACTCTTCCATTTTCTCCTTCTGTGCGTTTAAACGGTATACTTCCTTGTCGAGACCGGTAATTAACGTGGTAATCTTCTCGCGTTCGGCAAAGAAATCTTTCTGCTTCTGCGCATATTCTTCCTTCTTTGCCGTCATTTCACTCAGTCTGTTCTGGGTCTCGGACTGCGTGGAATGTGACGCTTCGATGGTTTTACGGATTTCTTCGATATCCGCTTTCTTCTCTTCGATACTGTTTTCGGAATTATCGAATCCGTTTGTGAGTTCTTCTTTTTCTTTTATGGAAGCTTCCAGTTCGGAAATGACACGTTCCAGATTCTGTGCCGCGAATTCCTGTTTCTGGGCCAGTTTCTCCACTTCCACGTCAAAGGCGGAAACGACGTTTAACTTCTCCGTTTCTTCCTCGCGGTAGGTCTCTAAAATCTTCTGATTCTCTTTTACTTTTTCGTTTTCGTTTTCTTCTTTCGCAATGCTGTCGCGTAAGGATTCCTCGATTTCGGCTTTCTGATTGTCAAAAGCCTTCATCTCGCCTTTGATATCGGCAATTTCTTTCTGAATGGATTCGTAGTCACGGCTGACGTCACCCATTTTTTCCTTTGCCTGGTTTACCTGAATCCGGGCCGTATTTAAACGAAGGTATGCTTCCTGATGTTCGAGTTTCATACGCTCGATTTCCATACGGAGCCTGTTGCGGCGTTCCTTGCAGGATGTGATATCCTCTTCGCATTTTTTGATCTCTTCTTCCGAAGCTTTCACGGCTTTTTCGAGTTCTTCGAGCTCACGTCTTCTGCTTAAAAGATTGGAGTTGTTCTTAAACGTACCGCCGCTGATGGCACCGCCGGGAACTAAAAGTTCTCCTTCAAGAGTAACCATACGGATGCCGTAATCAAATTTTCTTGCGATTTTTAAAGCATTGTCCACGGTATCCACGACAACGATACGGCCGAGCATTGCTTTGGAAACATTGACGTACTTCGCTTCCTGGGAAACCAGATCGCAGGCCATTCCGATTACGCCCGGCTCGGTTAAGCACTCGGGATTTTTGAATTCCTGAGGCTTTGTGATTGCCGTTAAGGGTAAAAAGGTGGCACGACCGAAACGGTTCTTCTTTAAGAACTCGATCATTCTCTTTGCGGTATTTTCGTCTTCGGTAACAATGTTCTGAATATTTCCGCCGAGTGCCGTTTCGATGGCAACTTCGTACTTTTTCTCCACATGAATGATATCCGCAACGACACCGCAGATGCCTTTATCATTC
>ODAJ014740812.1_pt1 | contig 22362 bp, 25 predicted proteins | sample 1539241 | NCBI WGS metagenome assembly ODAJ01 (sample SAMN02144231, study PRJEB22623) | gut metagenome | biome: sheep rumen | host: Ovis aries | place: New Zealand | reverse complement strand
GAGGAACTCGCCCATCAGCTTCTTCTCGCCGGTGGCGGGGTCGCGGGTGAAGGCGACGCCGGTGCCGGAGTTGTCGTTCAGGTTGCCGAAAACCATCGGCATGACGTTGACGGCGGTGCCCCAGGAATAGGGGATGTCGTTGTCACGGCGATAGACGTTGGCGCGGGGATTGTCCCAGGAACGGAACACGGCGCGGATGGCTTCGTACAGCTGCACCTTCGGGTCGGAGGGGAAGTCCTCGCCCAGCTGCTTCTTGTACTCGGCCTTGAACTGCTCGGCCAGCTCCTTGAGGTCGGCGGCGGTCAGCTCGACGTCGTAGGTCACGCCCTTGCGCTCCTTCATCTCGTCGATCAGCTGCTCAAAGTACTTCTTGCCGACTTCCATGACGACGTCGGAGAACATTTGGATGAAGCGGCGGTAGGAGTCATAGACAAAGCGCTCGAACTTGGGGTCGGGATTGCCCTGGATCATCGCGGCGACGACATCGTCGTTCAGGCCGAGGTTCAGGATGGTGTCCATCATGCCGGGCATGGAGGCGCGGGCGCCGGAGCGGACGGAGACGAGCAGAGGATTCTTGAGATCGCCGAACTTCTTGCCGTTGATCTCCTCCATCTTCTCGACATACTGCATGATCTGGCCCATGATCTCGTCGTTGATCGTGCGACCGTCCTCATAATACTGGGTGCAGGCCTCGGTGGTGATGGTGAAGCCCTGGGGGACGGGCATGCCGATGTTGGTCATTTCGGCAAGGTTGGCGCCTTTGCCGCCGAGCAGCTCACGCATCTGCGCATTGCCTTCGGTGAACAGATAGACATACTTTTTGCTCATACTTGCAATCCTTTCTATAATGAATTTTTCAGCGGAATTTCATGCGGCCGACCGGTCTGTCAGCCAAATATTAGAATACCATATCCCGTGTACGGAAATCAATACATTTTCCTCACAAATCCGCGCTTTCCAGCCGATAAATTTTGTCGCTGATTGCCGTAAAGGCGCCGATATCCAGCGCCTCGCCGCGCACGCGCGCATCGAGCCCGCAGCCGGCCAACACCGCCTCCAGCTCCGCCTTGCCGAGTCCGAGACCGGAGGAGAGGGCGTTGACGAGGGTCTTGCGGCGCTGGTTGAAGGCCGCGCGGATGACGCGGAACAGCAGCGCTTCATCTTTGACCGGCAGCGGCGGCGCTTCGCGCCTTGTCAGGTGGATGACCGAGGAGGTCACCTTCGGCTGCGGCACAAAGCAGCTCGGCGGCACGTCGAACAGCAGCTCCGGCACGCAGTGCCACTGGACGAAGAGCCCGAAGGCGCCGTAGTCGGGGCTGCCCACCCCGGCGCAGATGCGCCGCGCGACCTCGCGCTGGATCATCACCGTGACCGTCTCGAAGCAGCCGGCCTCGATGAGCGCGGTCAGCAGCGGGGTCGTGACATTATAGGGCAGATTGGCGCACACCACCGGGCGCAGCCCGGGCAAGTGCTCCGCGACGAGCGCGCGCAGATCGAGCCTCGTCGCGTCGCCGTGGATCACCATCACATTGCCGCAGTCCGCGAGCGTTTCCCTCAGCACCGGCAGCAGGGCCTTGTCCAGCTCGATCGCGGCGACCTTTCCGGCGCGTTTGGCAAGCTGCGCTGTCAGGCAGCCGACGCCGGGGCCGATCTCGACGACGCCGGTGTTTTCGTCCAGCCCCGCCTCGTCCGCGATGCGCTCCGGCACCCAGGCCGCGGTCAGAAAATTCTGCCCCAGCGACTTGGAAAAGCGAAAGCCGTGGCGCGAAAGCAGGGCGCGGATCTCATTGTAGTCCGTCAGATTCATAGTATCCCCTATTGCTAAAAACTAAAAACCAAAATCTAAAAACTATTTCTTGAGCAGCTTTTCATAGGCCTGGCGGGCGGGGTCGTGCCCCTCGCCTACCGTGACGCGGATGTTGCCGCGGTAGCGGTAGCCGTTTTCGCGCAGCAGGCGCTGCATGGGCTTATTCTTGCGGTGGGTATCGGTACGGATGCAGCGCAGGCCGAGCTCGCGCGCCCGCTGCTCGACAAGCTGCATCAGCTTGTCCGCCAGGCCCGTACCGCGGTATTTCGCGGCCACGGCGCAGCGGTGCAGCACCGCGCAGGGGACGTCCGCCGTCCACTTGCCGTCCGTAATGCTCTCGTAGCTCTTCTCCTCGCGCGTGGACAGTGTGAAGAAGCCCGCGATCTCGTCGCCGTGGCAGACGGTAAACAGCTCGCCGCGCCCGATGTCAAAACGGAAATGCCGCTCGGCGGGATAGCCGTCCTGCCACTGGTCGACGCCCTGTTTTTTGAGCCAGGCGCTCCCCTCCTGCGCGATCCGTATCAACGCGGGCAGGTCAGCCTCGTCTGCTCTCCGGCAGATGACCGGCTCGGTGAGGCGGAGCCTCCCCTGCTCTTTTTTCACTTCCTCGAGGAGCTTGAGGTCTTCCTTCTCCGTCAGGCGCAGTTTTTCAAACAGATCCGGGCGCTTGTCGCGCGTGCGCTCAAACTGCTGCCGCCGCCGCCAGCGCTCGACGCGGGCGTGATCGCCCTGCAGCAGCACCTCCGGCACGGCTCGGCCCTCCCAGACCTCCGGGCGCGTGTACTGCGGGTATTCCAGCAGCCCGTCCCAGTGGCTCTCGCCGGTGTAGCAGGCTTCGTCCGACAGCACCCCGGGCACGAGGCGGCACACGGAGTCCGCCACCGCCATCGCGGCGATCTCGCCGCCGGTGAGCACGAAGTCGCCGAGGGAGATCTCCTCGTCGACGCACGCCTCGATGAAGCGCTCGTCCACGCCCTCGTAGTGGCCGCAGACCAGCACCAGATGGTCGTAGTCGCGGCTGAGGCGCTTGGCGGTCTCCTGGTTGTAGGGCTGCCCCTGCGGGCTCATATAGATCACGCGGCGGCGCAGGCCCTCGGGCGCTGCTTTGACCACCGCGTCGAGACAGCTCTTGAGCGGCTGCGCCATCATCACGCAGCCCCAGCCGCCGCCGTAGGGGTAGTCGTCCACCTGGTTTTGTTTGTTGTCGGTATAGTCCCGGATCTGCACACAGCGGATGTCCAGGATGCCCTTTTTCGCCGCGCGCCCGAGGATGCTCTCATGCAGCACCGCGTCCACGGTCTCCGGGAACAGCGTTAAAATGTCGATTTTCATTACATGCCCTCAATCAGACGCACGGTGACGACGCCGTTTTCCGCGTCGGTGTTCAGAATAAACTCCGGCACCGCCGGGATCAGATGTTCCCGGCCGGCGCTGCGCACAACGTAGACCCGCTGGACGGGCAGCTCGAGCACCTCGTCGAGCGTTCCGATCTCGCCGCCGCTTTCGTCGACGACGCGGGCGCCGATGATATCCTGCAGGAAGTAAGCCCCGCGGGGGAGCTTCGCGTCGGCGCGGTTGATCTGCACGACGCGGTTTTTGAGCGCCTGGGCGGCATTCACGTCCGCCGCACCCTCGAGCTGCGCGATCAGAAAGCCCTTGTGCTCGCGTGCCGAGAGGAGCTTTCGCTCCTCGCCGCCGAGGTAGACGCGCCCGCATTTTTTCAGCAGCGCCGGGCTGTCGAGCCAGACCTCGATGCGCACTTCCCCCCGCACCCCGTGGGTGTTGACGATCTTTCCCGCGTCGATCAGCGTCTGTTTCTCCATGCCTCGATCCTCCCTTGGCTCCATGCCTCGATCCTCCCTTGGTAAATCTTAATTATTGTATCATATCCAAAAGCCTTTGCCAAGAGCGGAAAAAGCGCTGAGAAACGCATGCGTTTCTCAGCGCTTTCCTTCGAATTCCGAATTCCGAACTCCTAATTGAACATCGGGGTGGACAGATAGCGGTCGCCGGTGTCGGGGAGCAGGGCGACGATGGTTTTGCCCTTGTTCTCCGGCCGCTTGGCCAGCTCGATCGCCGCGTGCAGCGCAGCGCCCGAGGAGATGCCGACCAGCACGCCCTCGCTGCGCCCGATGCGCCGGCCGGCGGCAAAGGCGTCCTCGTTTTCGACCGCGATGATCTCGTCATAGACCGCGGTATTGAGCACCTCCGGCACGAAGCCCGCGCCGATGCCCTGGATCTTGTGCGCGCCCGCCGTGCCTTTTGAGAGCACCGGCGAGCCCGCGGGCTCGACCGCCACGACCTTGACCGAGGGCTTCTGCGCCTTCAGATATTCGCCCACGCCGGTGATCGTGCCGCCAGTGCCGACGCCCGCGACGAAGAGATCCACCTCGCCGTCGGTGTCGGCCCAGATCTCGGGGCCGGTGGTCGCGCGGTGGACGGCGGGGTTGGCGGGATTGACGAACTGTCCGGGGATGAAGGCCCCGGGGATCTCCTGCGCCAGCTCCCCGGCCTTTGCGATCGCGCCCTTCATGCCCTTCGAGCCCTCGGTGAGCACAAGCTCGGCGCCGTAGGCCTTCATCAGCTGCCGCCGCTCGACGCTCATGGTCTCGGGCATGACGATGATGATCCGGTAGCCGCGCGCCGCGGCCACGGAGGCAAGGCCGATGCCGGTATTGCCGGAGGTCGGCTCGATGATCACGGAGCCCTCCTTCAAAAGCCCCTTCGCCTCCGCGTCGTCGATCATGGCCTTGGCGACGCGGTCCTTGACAGAGCCGGCGGGATTGAAGTACTCGAGCTTGACGAGCAGTCTTGCCTCGAGCGCCTCCTCCCTCTCGATGTTTTTCAGTTCCAGAAGCGGCGTCTTGCCGATCAGCTGATCGGCGGAAGTATAAATGTTGGACATCTTTTTTCCTCCTTGGTCTATTGAATTCCTATCAACCTTGCAGTATAATAGGATATATGAAACTGTAGTCAGGGAGATGCACGCGATGATGATTTCCACGCGGGGGCGCTATGCGCTGCGGATTCTGGTCGATCTGGCCGAGCAGCGCGCAGAGGCCTATGTGACGCTCCGGGAGCTGGCCGAGCGGCAGGAGATCTCGGAAAAATACCTTGAGAGCATCGTCAAGGAGCTGGTGCGCGCCGGGATCCTCGAGGGGCTGCGCGGCAAGGGCGGCGGCTACCGCCTGGGGCGCGACCCGGAGCGCATTTCCGTGCTCGAGGTGCTCGAGCGCATGGAGGGGACGCTCGCCCCGGTGGCCTGTCTGGAAGAGGGCGGCAGGCCCTGCCATCGCGCCGCCGTCTGCCGGACGCTGCCGCTCTGGCAGGGGCTGGATGAGGTCGTGCGCGCTTATCTGGGGCAGTTCAGCATCAAGAGCCTGATGCGCAGCGAAGGCGGCTACGACTATGTGATCTGAGCGCCGCCGTTTTTTCGCTTATTAAACCAACCAAATAAATAGGTTAATATGTTTATACTCCCTTTGCCGCTCTTTGTCAAGGGGATATGGAGGAATCAGCCATGGAACAAACAAAAGGCACCATTCTGGCGGTCTGCGTCAGCGAGCAGAAGGGGCAGCAGAAGCACCCGACGGAGGAAATTCATCTGCTGCCGGGGCACGGCATCGTCGGGGACGCGCACGCCGGGGCCTGGCACCGGCAGGTGAGTCTGCTGGCCCGCGAGAGCGCGGCGCGGCTGGAGGAGAAGCTGGGCGCGCCCCTCGCCCCCGGAGCCTTTGCCGAAAACATCCTCTGCGAGGGGCTGACGCTGCCCGCGCTGCCGGTCGGCACGCGCCTGCGCATCGGCACGGCGCTCTGCGAGGTCACGCAGATCGGCAAGGAGTGCCATGCCGACTGCGCGATCCGCCGCCAGGCGGGCGACTGCGTGATGCCGCGCGAGGGCATCTTCGCGCGCGTGCTGGAGGAAGGCGTCGCCCGCGCCGGCGATACGGTCGTGGTGCTGCCATGAAGCGGGCGCTGATCGCCATGAGCGGAGGCGTGGACAGCTCCGTGGCCGCGCTGGAGATGCAGCGCGCGGGCTACGACTGCACGGGCGTGACGATGCGTCTTACCCGCAGCGGTGACGCAGGGCTCGCGTGCAGCAAAAGCTGCTGCGCCGACCGCGACGCCGAGGACGCCGAATTCGTCTGCTCGCAGCTCGGCATTGAGCATGAGCTGCTGGACTATACCGGGCTGTTTCGCGTACAGGTGATGGCGCGCTTTGCCGGGGAATATGAGCGCGGGCGCACGCCGAACCCCTGCATCGACTGCAACCGGTATATGAAATTTGAGGCGCTGATGGACTGGGCGCTCGCGCAGGGCTTCGACGTGCTTGCGACCGGGCATTACGCCCGCGTGAGCTATGACGAAGGGCTCGGACGCTGGCAGCTGCGGAAGGCGCTCGACGAGAGCAAGGACCAGAGCTATGTGCTGTATATGCTGACGCAGCGGCAGCTGAGGCATCTGTGCCTGCCGCTCGGGGAGCTGCGCAAGAGCGAGACGCGCCGGATCGCCGGGGAAAGCGGGCTCGTCACCGCCGACAAGCGCGAGAGTCAGGATATCTGCTTCGTGCCGGACGGAGATTACGCCGCCTTTCTCGAGCGCTGGACGGGAAAGCCCTGTCCCCCCGGAGACATTCTCGACCGGGAGGGACATGTGCTCGGGCGGCACCGGGGCGCGATCCGCTGCACCATCGGGCAGCGGCGCGGCCTGGGTCTTGCCGCGGGCAGCAGGGTCTACGTGCTGGAGAAGGACATGGCGCGCGGGACCGTGACCGTCGGGCCGGAGGAGGCGCTCTACCGCAGCTCGCTGACCGCGTCCGGCTTTCACTGGCTCTCGATCCCGGAGCCGAAGGAGCCGATCCGCGTCAGCGCGCGCACGCGCTACCGTCAGCGGGAGTTCGCCGCCGCGGCGCAGCCTCTTCCGGGAGGACGGCTGCGCCTCCTGTTCGACGAGCCGCAGCGCGCCGTCACGCCCGGGCAGGCGGTGGTGCTCTACGACGGCGAGCTCGTCCTCGGCGGAGGGACGATCGACGGCTGATCGCTAAAATGAAAAGAGGTGCTGCTTGCAGCACCTCTTTTCAGCTTGCCGGTCCTCATTCGTCCTCGTCGCCGTAGACGCAGCAGCCGCAGCGTCCGGCGTGCTTGACGCGGTAGAGCGCGGTGTCGGCGTCCTTGAAGATGTCGCCGCCGGGGTTTTTCCGGTCGGAAAAGGCGACGCCCACGCTCAGCGAGGCCTTCGGCAGCCCGTCGGTCGGGTTTTGCAGCAGGGCGTTGGCCCGTGCGATCTTATTGATGACAAGCTGGCGCATCGAGGAATTGGCGCGCGTCATGACGACGACGAACTCGTCCCCGCCGAGGCGGCACACCGCGTCCACCGAGCGGAAGCTGCCCGTCAGGATCTCCGCCACGCGCTGCAGCACGCGGTCGCCCATGTCGTGGCCGTAGCTGTCGTTGATGGTCTTGAACTCGTCCACGTCGATGATCAGCAGTGCGATATGCTCCCGGTCGGCATTCTCCATGAAGCTTTCGTAGGCGCTGCGGTTGCGCAGGCCGGTCAGCGTGTCATGCGTGGCCTCGTAGCTCAGCTGCCGCTGCGCCGTTTTGATCTCGGCGAGGATCTCGTTGTAGGTCTCGGTGACAAAGCGCAGCTCGGCCGCGCCCGCGGGAGGCACCGCCTCCTGTCGGCGCATCTGACCCACCATCCGCGTCAGCGGCAGGCGCACCTGCAGCGTGATGTACACCACCTCGGCCAGCACCGCCAGCACCAGCAGCGCCAGCAGGCAGGTCTGCACGGTGAGGATGCGGCTCATGCTCTGCTGCGTCCGGACGACCTCGCGGCCGGAGGCCTCGACCAGCTGACCGGCGCACTCGCCCACCCCGGCGCGGATCGTCTGCTTGCAGGCCGCATATTCGTCGTCGAATACCAGCGCCTCGGCGGCGTCTCTCTGCTGCCGGGGACTCATGGCCAGCTGCTCCTCGCTGAGCGCCACGCCGGAGATTTCCGGCGGCACCTCGCCGTCCGGCAGGCCGATGGCTGTCTGCGTCAGACGCATGGCGAGATACTCCCGCTCCATCAGCTCGTTGGAGGTGCGAAGCGCGCGCTCCAGGCTCTCATAGGCTCCGCTGTCGCCGCCGTCAAGCAGCTGACGCAGGGTCTCCAGCGCGAGATCGCGCCGGCGCGTAACCTGCGCCTCCTCGAAGTAGGCGTCGAGATATTTGCGCTCTCCCGTCACGGTGAAGGCGCGCACGCTGTCGGTGAGTATATCCGATCCGGACGACAGCTCGCTCGCGGTGCGCTCGGCGAGCAGATAGCGTTCGCTCGCGGCCTCCATGCGCTCATACCCCAGGTTGATCATCACGTCCGACACGGCGAGCGCGACGGCAATGACAATGGCAAGGATCGCGAAGATATAGTTTGTCAGGCTCAGCCTCAGCGCTTTTTTCGGCGTGGGGCCCGCCTCCGCCTCCGGCTCCGGCGCGGTCTGCGTCCTTTCGAAGCGCTCCGGCTCCAGCGCCTCTGCCGGCAGTGTCCTGCGCTTGAGCAGAAAAGGCTCGAAGTCTTCGGCGGGCACGGGTCTGGAAAAGACGTAGCCCTGCACGATGCCGCAGCCGAGGTCACGCAGCGCCAGAAGCTGTTCTTCGGTCTCGACGCCCTCTGCGATCACCGGCACGGACAGGTGGTCGGCGATGTCGATGATCACCTCGAGCATCCTCGTGTCCTTCTGGTCCCTGAAGGCGCTGCGGACGAACTGCATATCGAGCTTGAGCGCGTCGATCGGCAGCTCCGCGATCATGTTCAGCGAGGAATAGCCGGTGCCGAAGTCGTCCATCTCGATCCGAAAGCCCATCTTCCGCAGCCGGTTGACGGTTTCGATGATCTGGGCGGAGTCCTGCGTATAGGCGGACTCTGTGATCTCAAGGTGCAGCTCCGGCGCCTCAAGGCCCGTGTCGCGCAAAATGGCGGCAAAGGTGTCGATCATGTTTGGGTCGTACATGTCGATGCGCGAGACGTTGACCGACACCGGCACCGTAAAGCCGAGGCGCTGCTTCCACTCCCCCATCTGCCGTGCAGTCTCCCGCCAGACATAGCGGTCGAGCTCCTGGATGAGGCCGTTGTCCTCAAAGAGCGGAATGAAGAGGCCGGGGCTGATGAGTCCCTTCGTCGGGTGCTGCCAGCGCACCAGTGCCTCGGCCCCGGCGAGCGCCGGGCTCTTCGGGCGAACGTCGAACTTCGGCTGGAAGTAAATTTTGAACTGTTTTTCGTCAATGGCGCGGTGGAAATCGTCGATCAGCTGCTCGGCGATCAGCTCCCGCTCATGCATCCTGTCGTCATAGACGCCGACGGTTTTGGTGAAGCTGTTGTGCACCGTGTCAGCCGCCATTTTCGCGCGGTCGAAGCGCCGCTCGATCTCCAGCGACTTGTCCGCGCAGGCGTAGACGCCGAGGCGGAGCCTCACGCGGCTGTTGACCGCTTCATCGCCCTCGAGGCCGATGGTCGCGTGCGCGAGGATTTCTTTGTAATCCTTGCCGTGCGGGCAGTAGACCATGAAGGTGTCTGCCTCGCGGCGGCAGACGATGCCGCCCGTGTCGCCCACGGCCTCGCGCAGCTTTTCGCCGATGCGCCGCAGCACCTCGTCGCCGTAGGCGCTGCCGAATCGCTCGTTGATCATATGGAAATGATTGATGTCCACAACGATGGCGTCCATCTCCAGCTCCTTGTGGTGCTGGTCGAACTGCTCGGCGTAGCGGTAGAAGTATTCGCGGTTATAAAGGCCCGTGAGCGTGTCGCGCTCGGTGGACTGGATGATCTCCCGGTCCTCGCTCAGCTCGATGGCGCGCAGGATGCGGGCCAGGATGATGCCCGGCTGCGGATAGGGCTTGGGGATATAGTCGATCGCGCCGACGGAGAGGCTCTCGATCTCGGCGTTCTGGTCGGCGGTGAGGACGATGACGGGGATGTTCCTGAGCTCCGGATCGCTCTTGAGCTCCTGCAGCACCTCCCGCCCGGACTTGACCGGCATCATCAGATCCAGCAGCACCAGCGACAGCTCGTCGCGGTACTGCCGCACCCGGTCGAGGGTCTCCTGTCCGTCGGCGGCGCAGATGACCTCGTAGTCGGCCTCCAGCACCACGCTCAGCAGCTCGCGGTTGATCAGCTCGTCGTCGGCGACGAGGATCAGCCGTTTGCCGTTGGCGGAATGAAATTTTTCGTGACTTTTCAGCATAAGCCCTCTCCTTTTTACCTCGCTTTTTTGACCCGGTACAGGTGCTCGTCGGCATCTCCGATCAGGGCGCTGCCGTCCATTCCCTCCCGCCAGCGGCCGACGCCGATGCTCACGCTGAGCCGGTAGCGCGCCGGTGCGGCGTTGAGCTCGTCGAGCCTGCGGCGGAGCTCGGCGCACAGGGCCTCGGCCTCCGCGTCGCCGCCCTCCAGGACGACGATGAACTCGTCCCCGCCGTAGCGGGCGATATAAGGCCGCGGCAGAAGCTCGGCGCAGGAGAGCTTGAGCGCCTGCGCCAGCTGTACCAGGGCGCGGTCGCCCTCGAGATGGCCGAAGGTATCGTTGATCTGCTTGAAGAAGTCCAGATCGATCATCAGCAGCCGGAGACGGCCGCTGTTGCTTTTGGTTTTGTGGTTGAGATAACTGTTGAGATTGCGGCGGTTGTTGACCTGTGTCAGCTCGTCCATCGAAATCTGCCCGCGCATGGCGCTGAGGGTCAGGCACAGAAGCTGCGCCGTCACGCACACGCAGATCACCGGCACGGCCTCCCCGGCGTAGGACAGCAGCGCCGCGGCCGGCAGGCACAGCGGGAACGAGGCCGTCAGGCGCAGATGGCTCCGGCGCGCGGGATTGAGCTCCTCCGCCGCGCGGCGCAGAAGGCGCAGCGCGCAGATCAGCGTCGCGGCAAACAGGCCCCACAGCTCCGCCCGGAACATCGGTCCCCGCCGGTAGCTCAGGTCCTCGCCGATCTCGAACATCCAGGGTGTGAAGAGGTTCACCGCCGGAATGAGCAGCGCCGCGCCGAGCAGCGCCAGCGCCAGCGTCCGCCCCCCGCCCTTCTCCAGCGCGCCGCTCTGCAGCTCCGCCTCGGCATAGCCGCCGTAGGCGTACACGCCGCAGGCGAGCGTGACGAAATAGGCCGTCTTCAGCGCCACGGACAGCGGCCCGGCCAAGCCCGGCAGGACCCAGATGCGGTTAAACACGGTAAAGAGCAGATTTGAAAGGAAATTCAGCAGAAAGCAGCGCAGCAGGCGCCCCAGCCACAGGTCGGTGCTGGAGACGGTGTTGTTCCCCGCCGTCCAGAAGAGCAGCAGCCCCACAACAAGGAAACAGACCAGATAGACCTCCGCGTATAAAACAGCTTCCATGCCTCACTCCCCCTTTCTGCCTGTCGGAAAGCGCTCAGCCCTCCGGAAACCAGCTCTCCTCCCCGTCCTTCTCCGGCGCGCTGACGGTGTCCACCGCGCTTTCGATCAGCTTGATCATCTCCCACACGGAGCGAAACTGCACGGTTTTGTCCTCCTCCATCCAGGTGATGCGTCCCTGCCAGCTGCTGTTCTGCCGGTGCTGGACGCGCACGATGAAGGTGCCGATGTCTCCGTGTCTGCTCAGAAGCTCGTCGTCTGTCATGACCTTACTCCTCTCATGCTCGAATCGCTGCGGCGGCTTTTCCTCCCCGAAGCTGCGGCTGTTGGTGCCGGGGAAGGGGAAACGCAGATAATCGTACAGCGCCTCCATGCGCATCGTCATCTGTCCGATGCCGCGAAAGGGCACCGCCTCGGCGGAATAGGCGTGCCAGAACTCGCCGCACAGGTCGCCGCCGTTCGAGTCGTTGACGCACAGCACCACGCCGTTGGGCGCGCCGATATACCACTGCGTCCTGCTCATGCTTTGCTCTCCTGCCGCGTGCCGCCGTCCGGCTGCCAGAACATGCTGTTGACATAGTATTCGATGTGCGAGCGCTGGCGGCCGATGATGAAGTGCTCATTGATGCGCTTTTGCACGACGGCGCAGTTTTCGCGCGTGGTGTTGACCAGCAGCGCCAGCATCTGGCCCCGGCCGTACTGGCACATCGCGTCGCCGCGGCGGATCGAATGGCGCACCGCGTCGCCCATGCGCCGGGCCAGCTCCTCGAGCGTCTTGCCCTCGCGCAGGGGATTGCCCTTGCCGTCCACCACCGTGCAGAGCATCAGGTACACGGACTGACCGCCGCGCTCCATCATGCGCTCCACCATCCGGTAGATGCCGGTAAAGACCGTATAGTTGCACAGATAGCCGCCCGGCTCGTGTTCGTCAAGGCCGGTCAGCTCCGCCTGGATGTCGTCGAGCGCGGCGTACTGCCGCTTTTCCTCGGCGCCGAGGCGGGAGAACTGATCGAGCAGCTTCTGCGAGGGGCGCAGGCCCTGCTCGTTGAAGTAAAACTGCACGGTGTCCTCGTAGAGCTTGCGCGCCTCCTCGTAGCGGCCGAGGGAGACGAGCGCGTCCATCGTCAGGCTCTCCCAGTCGGCCAGCGGGTCGATGGAGGAGGCGTGCAGGCCGAGATCTTCCAGCTGGAAATAGTCCTGGCTGCGGTGCAGCAGCTCCGCCGCGCTCTCCACGCAGCGGCAGAAAATGCCCTTGAGCCGCCGCGCCTCCTGCGCCGCCCAGATCGTCGCGGTCTGGTTGGGCAGGAACTCGCCCCCGTAGAGGTGCGCCGCGTCCATATACAGCGCGAGCTTTTCGTCCGGGTCCTCCGTCCGCTCCGCCGCGAGGGCGAGCTGTTCAAACTCGGCCGCGTCCTCGACGAGGGGCAGAGCCGGGGTCCAGAAGAACACGCCGCTGCGCTGCTCGATATAGTTGAGCTTCGGCAGCCCCGCCTTCTCGAGCTTCTTTTTCGTGTTGTAAATCACGCTCTGCAGCGCGTGGTGGACGTTGCTCATGTCGCGGTCGCCGAACAGCAGCTCCTCCAGCCGGTCGCGCGTCACACCGTGCTCGCGGTCGTGGATCAGGATCTGCAGCAGGTCGTTCATCTGCGACTCGCTGGCCTTGGAGCCGCCGGCGATCAGCTTCCCGTTCCACAGGATGGAAAAGCCGCCCAGCATGCGGACAAAAAGCGTGTCCGGCTTTGTCTGTGCGATTCTCACCGTTCACCCCTCCCGGGACGCGCCTCAGGCGAGGCGCTTGACCATATTTTCATAGTTGACACAGCTCACGAGCGCCGTGTCCCTGGTGATCTTTTTCTCGCGGTAGAGCTTGAGCAGGCTTCCGTCCATCGTGCACATGCCGAGCTCGGAGCCGGCCTGCATGGCCGATTCGAGCTGGTGCAGCTTATCCTCGCGGATCATGTTCTGGATGGCCGGCGTGGACTTCATGATCTCGAACACCGGGATCTGCCCGCCGTCGACCGAGGGCACGAGCTGCTGGCACACGACGCCGCGGAGGATCTGCGCCAGCTGGATCTTCACCTGCTTCTGCTGGTTGGCCGGGAAGACGTCGAGGATGCGGTTGATGGTGTTGGCGGCGCTGGAGGTGTGGAGGGTGCTGAGCAGCAGCACGCCGGTCTCCGCGGCGGTGATGGCGGCGGAGATGGTGTCGTAGTCGCGCATCTCGCCGAGCAAAATCACGTCCGGGGCCTCGCGCAGCGCCGAGCGCAGCGATTCCAGATAGCCCGGGGTGTCGACGGAGATCTCGCGCTGCGTCACGATCGACTTGTCGTGCCGGTGGATGTACTCGATCGGGTCCTCCATCGTGATGATGTGGCTGTCGCGGCTTTTGTTGATGCGGTCGATCATGCAGGCCAGCGTCGTGGACTTGCCGGTGCCGGCCGCGCCCGTGATGAGCACGAGGCCCTTTTTGTTGTCGGCCAGCGACAGCACGCTCTCGGGGATGCCGAGCTGCGCCGGGTCGGGCAGGCCGAACTTGATCACGCGCAGCACCGCCGCCAGCGACCCGCGCTGCCGGAAGATGTTGACGCGGAAGCGCCCCAGATGCGGCACCGAGAAGGAGAAGTCCTCGTCCGCTCCCCGGTAGAGATTGGCGATGTCGCGGCGGCTGAGGTCGTAGATCTCCTCGATCAGCGGCGCGATGCTGTCCGGCGTCATAACGCCGTCGGGCAGGCGCAGCTGGTGCCCGCCGCACTTGAAGGTAACGGGCAGGCCCGCGACAAGAAAGATGTCGGCGGCCTGCATGTCAATGGCTTTTTGCAGAATGTCCCGTATCGTCATGGCTGTACTCCTCCAAAATCAGTTTCCGTTCCAGAGATTGTCGATATGCGTGTCCTGTGTCCACTCGCGCTGGAGCACCCAGGCCACGACCCGGTATCCGCCGCCGGCGTCCGGCTCGAGGCCGATGCGCAGCCTTGTGCCGTCCTGCTCGAGGCTCTGCCAGAGTCGGCCCTCTTCGTCCGTCTCCCAGTCTCCGGCGCTCTCCGGGAGCGCCGCGAGGGCTTCCTGCCCCCGCTCTTCGAGGGCGTAGCGCGCCGTGACGGTCTGCGCGTACCTCTCCGCGAGGCGGCGATCCGCCCGCGCGGTGGAAAAGCTGAGGATCGAGAGCGTCGTCAGGCAGATGCTGACGACGGCCAGCAGCAGGGCCAGCGGTCCGAGCTTGATGGGTGCGCTTTTCATGCCGCCGCCTCCTCTGTATAAACCGCCGTGCGCAGCGTGTAGAGCTCGCGCCCGTCCGCGCTGCGGACGGTGATCGTGCTGCGCACCAGCGCGCCCGCTCCGGCCTCCTCCGGCTCCCAGGTGACGGTGAGCACCCGGCCGCCGTCACAATCGGCGCGCAGCGTCGTCACCGCGGCTCCCTCGACGAAGGCGGCGCTGCCGTCTCCGTTCAGGATGGCCATGAGCTGCTCGGGCGTCGCGGCGGCAGAGACGGCCTCCGCGGCGTTCTCCGCGAGGGACACCGCCTCGGTCAGCTCGGCGGCCGTGCCGCTCTCCATGCGGCTGAGCGCGAACACATTCGTCAGCACCAGCACCATGACCGTCACGACGGCGGTCATCAGCAGCATTTCCACGTAAAACGCGGTCACATGTTCACTTCTTCTCATGGGGCCTCCCCTCCGCTCCGGGGATGGAAGATCGCGCGCCCGGCGTCGGTGCGCAGCTCGATGAGCCCGTCCCGGTTGTCGAGAGCAAAGCTCGCCGTCTCACCGATGAGCTGCGAGCGCTCCGGCGAGGGCTCGGCGTCGAGGCGCGCGTAGTCCTCCATGAGCTTTCCGTCGCTGTGATAAATGAGCGTGGCGTAGCCGCTCTCCCCGTCCGCGATGACCAGCACCGGCGCGTAAGCGCCCTCGCGCCGCACCGTGACGGCGCCGCTGCGGTCACAGGCCCTCGCCGCCGCGGAGAGGGCGGACTGCAGCGCGCGCCGGTTCATGTTCTCCTCCTGCCCGGCCACCGTGTTGCGGTAGCTCTGGGCGCCGAAGATCACCAGCAGGAAAAAGCCCGCCAGAAAGATCGCGGCAATGCCGATCATCAGTAAGCCGAGCGAGGAAGAACTCTTCGTTTCCCGCACCGTGATGCCTCCTCCCGTCCGCGCTTATTTCGCCGCCACCTTGACGGTGGGCGCGACGTTGGACGCGTAGATCTCATAGCTGATATAATAGTCCTCCGTATTGATCTGCAGGCCGTAGTTGTCGCACAGATACTGCAGATTTGGTGGATAGACCCCCTCGACGGCGTAGCACTGCCGCGCCCCGCGCTCGACCGCGGCGCGGATGGCCGCCGCCCCGCTCTCGCGCAGCTCCGGGCCGCCCGCGGCGCCGAGCAGCAGCCCCGCGATCAGCGCCAGCGCGAGGACGGCCGCGCAGAGCCAGAGCCAGCCGGTCTTTTTCGTTTTCCGATCCGAATACATGGCGCCACCTCGTCAGCCCACGGAGTTCATCATGCCGATCAGCGGCAGCATCACGCTCAGCAGCGACAGGCCCACCGACACCATCAGCACGCCCGACAGCAGCGGATCGACGATGCCGACCAGGCGGTCGACCAGCGCGCCGCAGCGCTCCTCGAGCAGGTTTGTCAGCCTGCCGAGCACGTTTTCCATATTGCCGCTGCGCTCGCCGGCCAGCAGCATGCGCCCGTAGACCGGCTCGAAGAGCTCCTCGTCATAGGCGCTCTGCGCGATGCTGTGGCCCTCCTCCATGCGCCTGAGGCAGCGCCTGAGCTTTTCCTCCACCGGGCGGCAGTCCGTCATCGGGATGCTTTTTTCCATGGCCTCGTCCTGCATCTCGCCGCTGGCGAGGAAGGTCGCGAGCGCCGCCGTGAAGCGGAACATCCCCATGCTCTCGAGGATCGAGGCGCAGAGCCTGTTTTTGCTCAGCACGGCCTCGACCTTGCTTCGCCCGCCGTTTTTCCACAGCAGCAGCCCCGCGATCAGCGCCGCGGCCAGCAGCAGCATCACGACGAGCGCCGCCCAGCAGAACGCGTAGGCCCAGTACACATAGCGATAGTTTGAGGCGGCGAGGCTCCCGGTCAGGCGGTCATATACGTCGGTAAAGGCGGGCAGCACCATGTTGAGCATCACCGCGAGCACCGCGATAATGAGCCCAAGCATCGCCGCCGGATAGGTCACGGCGCCGCGCAGCTTTTCGCTGATGGTCTTCTGCTCGGCATAGTAGCGCGACAGGCGGAAGAGGATATCCTCCAGCCGTCCCGAGCTCTCGCCCGCCTCGATCATCTTTATCGCGTAATCGGGGAAGATGCCGCTTGCTTTCATCGCGGCGGACAGGCTCGCGCCCTCGTCCACCCGCTCCTTCATCACGGCCAGGCCCTGCTCGAGAAGGCCGCCGGTGCTCTTCTCGCTCTGCAGCAGCGAGATCGCCTCGTCGGTCTGGATGCCGGCCTGCGCCATCATGCCCATGCTCTCGCAGAAGGCGCTGACGCCCAGATTGTCCAGGTATTGCTTGCTCATTTGCTTCTTCCTCCCGCCTCAATAGCAGTACAAATCCGAGTAGTTGCTTCCGTCGCCGATGAAGTCGGCGCCAGCGCCGCCGGCGGCAAAGGTCGCGTCCATGCGCGTCCAGCCGTCCGGCCCGGTGACAAAGCTGACCGTCACCCAGCCGCTGTCTTCGGTGTAAAACATGTTCCAGGCGTGGTAGAGCCCGTCCGGCGACACATAGCCGAAGATCATTTTCGTCGGGATGCCCTGGCTGCGCAGCATCGCCGCGGCCAGCGCCGCGTAATCAAAGCAGATGCCCTTGCCGCTCGCCATGATCTCATCGGGTCTGGAAAGGTAACCCGACTTCACCGTTGCGGCCTTCTCGCGGTCATAGCTCACGTTTGAGCAGATATAGTCGTACACCGCCGTGACGACTCCGTTTTTATTCGCCGCGCCCGCGGAGAGCTCCGCCGCCTTTTTCACGCAGGCCGAGCCGCTGCTGTAGCTGACGTAATCGCTCGGGCGCAGGTAGGGCTGAAACTCGTCGATCAGGCTCACCGACGCGCTCAGCGCCGCGATCTCGGCATAGCGGCTCTCCACGACGTTCTCCATCACGCGGAAGAGATAGTCCCCGCTGCCGCAGCTGAGCGGGAAGATCGAGGGCGTCCCGTCCGAGGCGAGGTCGTAGGTATAGGTCTCGTCACCGCATTTGATCTGGAATTTGAGTCTCGCCTCCGCGACGGCCGACACCGCGACATAGCCCTCGCTGACGGCGGACACGTCGATGAGCGTATCGCCCTCGCCCTGGGCCAGCTCCCGGTGAAACTGCGCGTCCAGGAACGGCGGCGCCTCATAGCGCGGTCCGTCCGTCGTGCTCTGTGCGGAAGCCTCCGCCGCGGCGGGCGGCTGTCGGGTCTGTCCGGACGTCCGGTTCACGGCGGCGGGCGGCAGGAGCGCCTGGCCTCCTCCGTCTCCCCCGCCGCTGCCGCAGCCGCACAGCAGCAGCGCCGCGGCCAGCAGCCAGAGCAGCAATTTCCTCTTGTGCAACGGTGCTCTCCTCTTTTCCGTTAAGAATCCATCGCGCGCAGCTCGTCGCGCAGCGCAAGGATCCCCTCTGCCTGCGCGCGGAAATCCGCCGTCATGCGGGCGCGCAGGAGCTCGGTCAGCTCGCTGACGGGCGTGAGGATCGGTGTAAGGGCGAGATTCGCGGTCACGCCCTTGAGCGCGTGCGCAGCCTCAAAGCCCGCGTCGATATCGCCGTCGGCGGCGGCCCGGAGGAGCTTGTCAAAGTTTGCGTCGGCGCAGGCCAGGCGCACCATGCGCAGATAAAAGGCCTCGTTGCCCATGCAGCGGGAAAGTCCCTCGCCGGTATTCGCGCCGAAGGCGCGCAGAGATTCCACGGTAAGCATAACAGTCTCCTTTTTATCAGAAAGTGGTTATAAACATACAGTATAGATTATAACACAGGGCAAATTGTTTGCACAAGTCAAAGACGGGGAAAAAAGGAAAAACATCACCCGCGCAGCCGCGCGGGTGATGTCACCGTGTTCAGAATTCGTTCAGAATTCGATGCTGTGCGGGGTGACGCCGGGGTCATGGCTGCAGAGCACCGCCGCACAGGCGGGGTCCTCGGCCATCGAGGCGATCCAGCGCAGGCTCTTGCGCTGCATCTCGTGGTCGAAGCCGAAGCCCGGCGCGATCCCCTCCCGCCAGTTGCGCGGGCAGAAGGCCGCGTCCGCCGTCAGCAGCACGAAGCGCCCGCCGCTGCGCAGGATCACCGCCGCCTGTCCGTCGGTGTGCCCCGGGAGATTGACCAGCTGCACGCTCTCGTCCCCGAAGAGGTCGATGGCCCAGCGGTTCGGGCCGAGCGGCGAGCCGCGGTAGTAGACCCGCTCGATCGGCGCGTCCATCCACAGCTCCTGCGGCTGGCGCAGCTTGTACACCGTGCGGCAGGACCAGAAATATTCGTCCTCCGGCAGCACGATCCGCCGTGCGCCCTTCAGGTGACGCAGCCCGGCCACATGGTCGGGGTCAAGGTGGGTCAGGATGACGCAGGCCAGATCCTCCGGGCGCAGGGAGCGCGCCGCGAGCTGCTCGTCGATCGCCTCTCCGGCGGGCAGCGTCGGGCGATAAAAGGAGGCCAGATGCCGCGGCAGCACTTCTCTGACCGCCGCCGGATCGTAAACGCCCCGGGGGCTGACCGCGCGGCACCAGCCGGTGTCGATGAGCAGCAGACCGCGCGGATGCTCGACCAGATAGCAGAAAACCGGCAGCGTCAGCCGCGTCCTGTCCGGCTCATACAGCTGCCGCGCCGCGCTTTTCAGGTCGATCGCGTTGCCGAAGGGTACCGTTGCCGATACGCGGATCTCCCCGCAGCGAAGGATATGCAGCTTCACGCCCTCGCCTCCCTTTCTTGCTGTAACTTAATTTAACATTTTACCCCGTCCGATGTCAATGCCCGCCCTTGCAAGCGGACGTCCCGGGTGGTACAATATCAGAAAATGCTCTTTGGGAGACCTCGCCATGTACAAACCGCTTGCAGATGAGATCCGCCCCCGCAGCCTCGACGAGGTGGTGGGCCAGCAGCACATCCTCGGGCCGAACGGCCTGCTGCGCCGCATCGCCGACAGCGGGCAGATCCCGAACATGATCTTCTACGGCCCCTCGGGCACCGGCAAGACCACCGTGGCGCGCATCCTCGCCGAGCGCACCAACCGCAGCCTGCGCAAGCTGAACGCCACCACCGCCGGCATTGCGGACATCAAGCAGATCATCGCCGAGCTCGACACGATGCTCACACCCGGCGGCGTGCTGCTGTATCTCGACGAGATCCAGTATTTCAACAAAAAGCAGCAGCAGAGCCTGCTGGAATTCATTGAGGACGGGCGCATCACGCTGATCGCCTCGACCACCGAAAACCCCTATTTCTGCGTCTTCAACGCCGTACTCAGCCGCTCGACGGTGTTTGAATTCAAGTCCCTGCGCCCCTCGGACGTGGAGATCGCGGCGCGGCGCGCGGTGGAGATCCTCAACGCCCGGCGGGACAGCCCCCTCACCCTCGAGGACGGCGTGCTGCGGCACATCGCCGCGGCCTGCGGCGGGGACGTGCGCAAGGCGATGAACGCGCTCGAGCTGCTTTTTTCCGCCACGGTCGGCGATACGGTCACGCTCGCCGACGCGAAGACCATCTCCCAGCGCAGCGCCATGCGCTACGACCGCGACGGGGACGAGCATTTCGACACGCTCTCGGCGCTGATGAAGTCTCTGCGCGGCTCCGATCCGGACGCGGCGCTGCACTATCTGGCGCGGCTTCTCGAGGCCGGAGACCTGATCGGCGCCTGCCGCCGCATCCTGTGCTCGGCCAGCGAGGACATCGGCCTTGCCTATCCGCAGGCGGTGCCGATCGTGAAGGCCTGCGTGGATTCGGCACTGCAGCTCGGACTGCCGGAGGCGCGGCTGCCGCTGGCCGAGGCCTGCCTGCTGCTGGCCACCGCGCCGAAGTCCAACAGCGTCGTCATGGCCATCGACAGGGCTGTCGCCGACGTGCGCGCCGGGCACAGCGGCGGCTTTCCGCGCGAGCTGCAGAACGTCCACGCCGACGGCACGGGCTTTGAGCGCGAGCAGGGCTACCGCTACCCGCACGACTACCCAGGCCACTGGGTGCGCCAGCAGTACCTGCCCGACCCGATCAAAAACGCGCGCTACTACGAATACGGCGACAACAAGAACGAGCAGGCCGCAAAGGCGTACTGGGAGCAGATCAAGAAGTAGTGTTTAGTGTTTAGTTTTTAGTTCTTAGTTTTTAGTTTTTAGATATGGACATTCAGATCAACGACATTTTAACGATGAAAAAGGCCCATCCCTGCGGCAGCAGGGACTGGCTGGTGCTGCGCATCGGGGCGGACTTCCGGCTGCGCTGTCTCGGCTGCGGGCATGAGGTGCTCGGGCCGCGCAGCAAGTTTGAAAAGAACGTCCGGCAGGTGCGGCGCGATGGCTGAGGCTTTTGTCTATCTGCTGCGCTGCGCCGACGGCAGCCTCTACTGCGGCTGGACCGACGACCCCGAGCGCCGTCTCCGCGCCCACAACGCGGGCCGCGGCGCGAAATACACCCGCTCGCGCCGCCCTGTGGAGCTGGTCTGGCTGGCGGCCTGCGCCGACCGCGAGGAGGCCATGAGCCGCGAATGGCACATCAAGCGCCTGCCGCGCGAAGAAAAACTGCGCATGATTGAGGGAGAGAGGCATGAAAGAGACGATGAGAGAGGCTGAAAAGCTGGACAGGATCCTTGGCTGGATGATGGGCGTAAGCGTTGCGCTGCTGGGGCTTTCCTCCGCCGTGATGAGCGTGGCCGCCCTCGCGGGCCTTCCTCTGCCTCCGGCGCTGTCTCGCGCGCTGGGGATCGTGAACCTCCTGGCCCTGCCGGTGCTGGTGTACAGCACGGTGCGAAAGCTGCTGGCAGCCCGCCGCGCCCCCGTCCAACCGGTCAGGACCGCCGCGTCCCACGGCGTCAAAAAGCCGAAAAAGAAAAAGAAGCGGAAGTAAAGGCCTGCGGAAAAACGGCAAAATCTCCGGCGAGAACGGACCAAAGTCCATATTCGCCGGAGATTCATTTTTTCTCTTCGTTTGCTTTTCGCACCGTCAAAGGCGCCGTCCCCCGCAATTCCGAATTACCTCTCCTTCTCCTCGAGCTTTTTTTGCAGCGAATCGAGGATCTCATGCAGAGCCTGCAGCTCGGTGGAGATCGGGTCGGAGACGTTGATCTGGTCGACGTTCGCAACATAGTCCACCTTGTGTCCGTCGATGCGCACGACCTTCGCCGGCACGCCGACGGCGGTGCTGTTGGGCGGGATCTCGCTGAGCACGACGGAGTTTGCCGCGATGCGGCTGTTGTCGCCGACGCGGAAGGGGCCGAGCACCTTCGCCCCGGTGCCGATGAGGACGTTGTTGCCGATGGTCGGGTGGCGCTTGCCGCTGTCCTTGCCTGTGCCGCCGAGCGTCACGCCGTGGTAAATGAGGCAGTCGTCCCCGATCTCGGCCGTCTCGCCGATGACGATGCCCATGCCGTGGTCGATCACCAGGCGCTTGCCGATGGTCGCGCCGGGGTGGATCTCGATGCCGGTGCGGCGGCGGCTGCGCTGTGAGATCCAGCGCGCCAGCAGCGGGAGCCCGTGCGTGTAGCACCAGTGGGCGCGGCGGTGGCTGCGCATGGCCCGGATCCCCGGGTAGAGCAGCAGGATCTCCGCGGTGCTGCGGGCCGCCGGGTCACGCGCCTTGTAGGCCGCGACCAGTTCTCTCAGTTCCTGAAACAAGGGTCCTTCCTCCTGTCGCAATATTCTATGTCGGCGCGGCAGATTCCGGACCTGTCCACGTTTGCGGGAAAATTATACCCGCCGCCCCTTCGCCTGTCAAGCGCAGGGAGGCGGCCCAAAGGCAAAAATTCTTCAAAAAAGGAGAAAAAAACTCCTCCTTAGCCCTTGATTTTTCCCGCTTTCCCTGCTATACTGTCAAGGCATTTCGCACGGAGGCGGATATTTTCCTCTCGTGGCCGCACCGCGGCTGGGGAAAACGCGGAAACCTCCGGAGGAATAAAACTAAATCAGAAGGAGAAAAACACATGTCAGTCGTATCCATGAAGCAGCTGCTGGAAGCCGGTGTCCACTTCGGTCACCAGACCCGCCGCTGGAACCCCAAGATGGCCGAGTA
>ODAJ012129394.1_pt1 | contig 22362 bp, 22 predicted proteins | sample 1539241 | NCBI WGS metagenome assembly ODAJ01 (sample SAMN02144231, study PRJEB22623) | gut metagenome | biome: sheep rumen | host: Ovis aries | place: New Zealand | reverse complement strand
AAAGTAAAAAAAGGAATGAAATTGATGAAAGTAAATATCCTATGACTTACAATGAATTTGAAAAAACATTAGGTGAACTATTTATTGAGAAAGCGCCTACTATGTATAGGGATGTCTCCACAGAACGGGCAAAAGAGGGTTGGAGAAACTTCTTAAAAGAAGAAGGTCCATTCAATGAAGTATATGAAGAGTATTGTGAAATGTATGACAACCCATCCAAAAGAGATGTGCCTAAGGAAGAAGTGTTCACCAAAACAATCATAGGAAGACAAACATATTCCATGGTACAATGGGTGTACTTCTAAAAATAAGTAAGATAATATTGATGTAAGTATTGTGGAAGTAAAGGAAATACCTGATTCGTTCAAAGTACTCTATGTTACAGGTACAGTATGTGATGAAAAATATGGATATTGGCAACCACAAATTCACATACATGAAAGAAAAATATAATAAGACATCATTTATAGCGGGGAATAATGATTTTAGACATGTGTATACTTTAGAACAAATACGTATAGTCTGAGTATGTGGATGAATTACCGGTTTTTCTTATGATTTATAAGTTTATATCATCATCAAATCATTTCCTTAAATTCTCCGTTTTTTTAATAACGCTGTTAACTACATTTTTATGCTAAAATTTATTAGTTGATAAGTCTATAGTAATTATTAGTAGGAAAATAATAATTATTATAGGAAGTTATATTATGGATTACAAGTTTTTATCAGAAGCAATACACGAATTTCTTAAAATGGAAAAGGAACCTGTAGCTATTAAAGTATATGATAATGAAGAAGATGCAAAAAAAGAATTACCTAAATTTAATGGACAGGCTAAACATTGTCAGTTAGTTTCTGATGCATCCACCAAAAAGGAATCTTATTATGGTACTGTTGAAGAGATTAATTGTCCTAATGGTCAGTTGACCCTTGGATTAATTGATAAAACTGTGGATGTTCTTCCACAAATTCCTCCAATAAAAGCTGCAATAGGTTATGCTCCATTATGTGATGTAAAGTTTACACCTGATGTAATTATCATTTATGCAATGCCTTCCCAGGCATTTAAGATTGCTCAACTATTTAAAACAAAATTAAAAACCCGTTTTGTTGCAAACTATAATGGTACTGCATCTTTATGTGCTGATGCAGTTTCATATCCTTATGTTGAAGGCAAATCAAATATGACATTAGGTTGTATGGGATCCAGAAAGGCTTCAGATATTAAGGATGAAGAAATGGTTATAGCATTGACTTTATCTGATGCGAAAGCTCTTTTTGAATAAATAACTTAACATCATTTTTTTTCTTATTATTTTAATGATTTTAATGTATTTTTTAATAATACAATATTAAACTTTATATAGTATATGATGTATATTATAATATATACCCATAGGGGTATAGGTAATTAGATTTATTTTACTCCGATAAAATTTAATTAACATGATATCAATAAATCACATATTTAACTAAGACTATTAAATTAGATTTTTCTAATTTAATTTTTTACAAAACAAAATATAATTCAAAACAAATAATATGCTATTTTTTAAAATTATTATTTAACTACATTAATCCTAAGATAGAACATGATTTGAAAAATTATTCTGATATTCCAGTTTTATTAGCTATTTTTAAATTATCTGTTGTTTTATTAATTTAATAGAAATAGGTTTTATTATAATTATTTTAATGTTTTATAAAGTAATTTTTAATATTTTGGTGTTAAACTTTATATACAGATTAATGTATATTATTATATATACCTATAGGGGTATAGGTAAATAAAGTATATTTTATTTTAATAAAATTTATTTAAATTATTCATATATTATCACATAAAAAAAGGAACATAAATTAGATACTTCTAATTTATTTTTTTTAAAAAAAAAGAGGAGATTAAAATGAACGAATACAACATATTTGAAAGATCAAGATGGTCAGACTTAATCCTAGAAAAAATCAAATCTAAACTCAACCACCAATAAATATCCTATTTTTTAACATTTTAATTTTACTAAGTTTCTGATAAGGAAATATCACTAACTTCAACAAACATATTATTATCTGATGTTACACTTAAAATGCCCTTAATATTTACTATATCATTTTTAACATGCTGATTAACATCTTTTCCATAGACTATGCATTTAATTGTTTTCGGACTTCTTTTTCTTCCGTATTTATCAACAAAATCATCAATATCCTCTAATATTATCTCCTGAGAATCAATATATTTTGATTGATTTGATATAAACTTAATATTGTTACTTCCACAGTCCATACAAATCTCTGATTTTATGGTGTTGTCCAGTTTATTGTTTATTATTTCATAATTTGCCATGCAATCCAGACATTTATACAATCCCTTAACAATTAATGGAGATGAATGATTAACAACAATTATCTTACCTTCAAACTCTAACATTTCACCTATCTGCTCTGCACTAATATTATTAATCATTATATTCATTATTTCACCAGAATTATATTTTTCATTTGCTTCATTATAAATAATTATTTTGATGAAAAATACATATATAATTAATCCGAGCTCTTGAGAAGTAATAATTTTAAAAAAAAAATAAAAAATATGTTTATTTAGCTTTTATCAGCTAAATAAAGAAAAAACAAAATATAAGATTGCTATCATAGCTATTATGAAAGTCAACTTATTTTGAACAGTAAAAAGCATTGATACTGCCACAATCATTAAAAAACATTTACAAAATGTATGATATGGACTTTCATTTGGATCCATAAAAAAACACATCCTAAATGGACACTACTCACTGATGTTAAAATCAATTAAATCTCCATTATCCTCTACGATTTTAGCAATAGATTCCTCAGCATTATTTAATTTTTCTTCACATACCTTGACTAGTTGCATAGCATTATTAAATTCATCTATTGCTTCATCCAAAGGCACATCACCTTTTTCCAATTTTGTTACTATTTCTTCCAATTGTTCTAAACTTTCTTCAAAACTTAAATTATCCATTTAAATCACCCTTGTTTTAACTGATCCATCTTCAAATACAACTTCAACTTCATCATCCTTATTCACATCACTAACGGACGTAACAACTTTATCATTAACCTTTGCTATGGTATATCCCCGTTTTAAGGTTAACAATGGATTTAATATTTCCAATTTACCTAAATTTCTAATGTATTCCTCTTTTTTAGATTTGGTTATCAGATGAGGATTTTTTAATACCATTGAATGTTCCAACTTAAACAATTTATTTTTATTCTTGTGGATAATGTCCTTAGACGCTCCGTTAAATCTTCCAACTATTCCATCCAACTGCATACTCTTTACATCATACATACTTTTCGGATTTTTGAATAATTGTTTTTTGGTTATCTGATCCAACATGTACCTGTATTGTTCAATTCTATCAGTCATAGAATTGTTTATTCTGGCATTATACTGATCAATTTTATTTCTTAATTCATTACCGTCAGGTACTGCCAATTCTGCAGCTGCTGTTGGAGTTGCCGCACGTATATCTGCCACAAAATCACAGATAGTATAGTCAATTTCATGACCTACAGCACTTATAACCGGAATTTCACATGCATATACTTCCCGTGCTACTATTTCCTCATTAAATGACCATAAATCTTCAATACTTCCTCCTCCACGTCCAACTATCAAAGTGTCCAAATCAAATTCTTGAGCATGCCTGATTTGTTCAACAATATTTTGCGCTGCAAGTTCGCCCTGAACGAGTGTTGAAAAAACCAGAACTTCACAGTTAGGATATCTTCGTTTTATTGTGGTAATGATATCCCTGACTGCAGCACCATTTTTTGCTGTTACAACACCAATTTTATCAGGATATTTAGGAATCTTCTTTTTATGACTTTCATCAAATAATCCTTCTTTTTGAAGCTTTTTCTTTAACATCTGGTATTCTTTATATAATTTACCAGTACCTAATTCCTCAATGTTTGAAGCATATAACTGTAAGTTTCCGGTTACTTCATACATTTCAATTTTACCAGTAATTAAAACTTCCATACCCTCTTTTGGTTCAAATCGAAGGTTATGCTTACTATATGCAAACATTACAGCATTAATTTGTGAATCTTTATCTTTTAATTTGAAATAACTGTGTCCGCTTGGATATGTCTTATAACCTGATATTTCACCTATCACCTGGACACTTCTTAATTTAAGATCACTTTTTAGTTTATTGTTAAGGTAAGAATTAATTTCCGATACGGTCAAATATTCTTTTTGCATATATTCACCTTACAAATAATTTTATTATTTATACAATATGTCATTACTATAATTAATCATTGAGATAATCTAGTATTTATGTTTAAGTATTATAATCGATAAAAATAATAATTAACACTGTATTTTATAATAAAACAGAAAATTATGGGAGGAAATATATGAAAAAAAGAAACAAAATTATTTTAGGTCTTTTAACATTACTGATAATAATACTTTGCTTGTTTGGAATATATTACGTAAACGATTATTATCATGCAGACGATAATATAAAAGCGTATTTATCAGGCAATGAAAATGTTTCTGTAAAAGAAACTTCAAATGGAATATTATTGGACGGTAAAGGCAATGAAAATGCAATTATTTTTTATCCTGGTGCAAAAGTTGAATATACATCATATATTCCATTGTTTATGAACTTATCCAATGAGGGAGTAGATTGTTTTATTGTTGAAATGCCATTTAATCTCGCAATATTTGGACCGGACAGCGCAGATAGCATAATGCAAAACAATAGCTATAATTATTCCAACTGGTACATGTCTGGACATTCCATGGGAGGAGTTATAGCAGCGAGTTATGCACATTACAATCCTGAAAAGATTGATGGAATAATATTACTGGCATCATATCCTTCAAATGACATTAAAAACATATCCACATTATCAATTTACGGATCTAATGATAATGTTCTCAATAAGAAAAATTACGATAAAAATAAGAAGTTCCTGCCAGATAATGTTACAGAACATATTATAAAAGGAGGAAACCATGCCCAATTTGCCTATTATGGAAATCAATCAGGTGATGGAGTAGCAGATATAACAAGGGATAAACAAATAAAAGAAAGTGTTGAAGAGATTTTAAATTTCATTAATTCCTCTTCTTAATTACCTTTTTTTAATATTAATTTCTTAAAAAAAAAGATTATAAAAAGTTTTATATGAATTTAACTGCAGTACCATAACAGTGTACTTCAGAGGAGTTTTCAACTATAGAACTTGTATTAAATCTTGTCATTACAATTGCATCTGCACCATATTCTTCAGCTTGAGCAATCATACGTTCAACAGCAACATTTCTTGATTCTATCATCATATCTGTATATGCCTTAAGTTCTCCACCTGTAATGTTTCTTAATCCTTGTGTAAAATCTCTTACAATGTTTTTTGATTGAATATTGTTACCATTTACCAGCCCGATTATTTCATAATTTTTTCCAGGAATATTTTCTGTTGTTGTAATTATCATATTAATTCTCCATATTTTTTTTTAAATTTACATATTGTATTTTATAAATAATTACTTTATATGTTTGGATAAATAGATTATTAAGTCTTTTTATTATAGGAGTTAAATAATTAAATTGAAATAATCAAAAAATACTTTTTAATAAGAAAATAAAATTTATAAGAACATTTTATCAAAAAATCAGTTTAATTTAACAAAAAAAAGAAAGTAAAAAAAATCATATTTCCAATTTTATCTCGTCATAATTTAAAACAGGTATTTTACTATTTTTTTTTCCATCAATTAATTGAATAAAACCATTTTCAAATAATTTATGGACTTTAGGCTGAATAGTTTTAACATCTTTATCCATTTTATCTGCTAAATCCCTAATTGAAGTTACCTTATTGTATTTAATTGCAGACAATACTTCAAAATCCAGTTGGGAAAGATTAATTTTATTTGTTACTATGGCTTCACCTTTTTCAATTGTTTCATCAGGATTTTTTAAAAAATAATTCCAATTTTCTAAGTCAATTAACATTTCCATATTATTTGTTTGGTTAAATAAACGTTCTAATTCCTTTTTAGAACCATATTTATGAATTAACTCTTGAATAATTTCAGTTCCTTTCTGTCTTTTGATAAGTGTAATCATCATTTTAATAATTCCTCACTTAATAAATCCAATTCAATTTTCTTATATTTTTCAATATGTGATTTAACAACAAACAATGTTTCATACAATGTTTTTGTTCTTGTTTCTGATCTATCCGGATGAATGTGTGGAAAACCATGATCATAATTATCCAATAGAATATTGTCTGGCATTATAACAATAGACCATCCACGAACAGTTTCTTGAAAAATTATTCTTTTTTCATACAAATATATATCCCTATTTGTATTAGCTTTCATATTTAATTCTTTATATTATAATATATATAAAACTGTTGGTTAAATACCAACATACTAATAAATAAACTTTAAATTTAAAACATATTAAAAATGGATGTAAAATAATTTTAGATTCATATTAGACCTTATATTACTATATTTTTATCAATATTGTGGCTGTGTAGAAAACTTGCTTTAACTGAAATTAGGAGTAATATCTAAAGTACAGTTTTATACAGGAAAAAAGTTCTTTAATAATTAAAATAATTTTTTATCAAGAAGAAACTACTAAAAACTATTCAATAAATAATAAGAAATCTTCAATTAATTATTAATCCATTATATTCAAAAATAGGAAGTTGTGCAGAGAAAATATATAAAACTTTAAATGTTAACAAATATCATATCAATAATCATGGAAAAACAAAAATCAGTCATAATAGTTATTTTAGCAATTATTTTAACAATGGGCTTATTTAATTTCTTTGTAATCTCTGAAACTAACAAAATTGTTACTGTTAATGAAATTGAATTTAAGGTTCCCAACACAAATAATAACGTTACAAATCAAACGGAACATTATAGTACCTATGAGGATGTGGAAAACGGAATATTCCTATACGTATTTGACTCTCAAGGCACTACATTTACTGATGCCAAGGAATTGTTTAACTTTTTAACTGCCAGAGACGTAAATCAACTTGAAACAATACAATTGGAAGAAGACGATTACACTTTCAATTATTCCAGATCATTGAATGAATACACTTATCTGTTAAAGAGCAATAAAAAGAATATTTTTGTAATAACAAAAAACAAGGAAGATATGTTAAAGATAATTAAATCAATTAAAAATAAATCTGCAGATAGTCCTAAAAATAAAAATTATCAGGAAAAGATTATTGAAGATACTGTCAATTCAACCTTTTCCCTCAATTAACCTTTTTTTACATCTTATTTTTCATGTAATAATAGTTTATAAACTAAAGATTAACAAGTTAATACTTATTTTGTAATAATTACTAACATTTTATATACTTCCTCTAAAAGACATATTAATGAGAAGTTAAAAAAATGTATTACTTTTTGCATGTTTTAGACCAAAAAAGTAATAAGGTGAAATAAAATGTTTACTTATCCGACATTAATTATAGCAATAATTCCAATTATAATCTATGCAAGAATTATATGGCATGACAGATCTAATAATATTTAAATAATTTAAAATTTAGAGATAAACATAATTTTTAAAATAAATTATATGAAATTATTTTAAATTACTTCATCAAATCTAGAAAAATAATTTTTAATAATATTTTTTAGATAAAAAATATAAAAAATGGTTTATGAATAAAAAATATTTTTTTTTCTGACTGGAATAATAATTTATAACCTTCATAAGATATATCCAAATCGTAAATTATGTAATAAAGATATATTATAATATTATAACATGATATTATGATATATACTATTTTTTTAGATATTTATTTTTGAAAATTTTTTTTTTGCTCTGATTATACATTAAGTATTACAATTCCTAGTTACTTTTATGAAATATTTATAAAATATGATTTTTCAACAACTACATATATATCAAAGAGTTTATTTTTATATATTTAGATAATTTAGGAAATTTGAAAAAAAAATTCATAAAATTCCTGTATATGTATCATAATTTTAAATTTTTTTTGAAAAATTTTTTTTACAACTGTCATAATGAAATTATAATTTTTGTAATTGAATAAAATTTTTATTTCAATAACTTTTTTGTCAATGAATTTTTTTGGATATTACTCTTGAAGAAATTGTCATCTGAGTACTTTTGCTCTTAGTTTTATTTCGTATAATACTACATTATACGAAAACAATATATATCAACATAAACATAACATAAATTAGAGAAAAAATATCAGATAAAAAAAAAATTGGTCAATATCTGAAAAATGATGAAAACAGTGAAAATGACATAAGACATATACATGAAACAATGTCAAAATATACTTTTATGAAATTTTCAAAAAAAAGATGAAAAAAATTGGGATGAAAGTCATGAAAATTACAAACGATATGATAGAAAATTACAGTCAGGGACTAAACAATGTCAACACAACTAAAACATACAAAAGTTCACTCAAAAAATTTCACACATTCCTTGAAGAAAGTTACATCGAAGAAGTAACCAACGACAACATCAACATGATCATACATGACTACAAGGCATACCTCAACCAGGAAGGACACAAGGCAGTGACAATAAACCACCATCTTATTGTACTCAAAACATTCCTCAACGACTACACCCCAATAGAATACGACAGAAAACTCAAACTGCTAAAGACTGTAAAGCACCAGCCACATTATCTGACAAAATCACAGATTCACACTGCACTACAATATGCAACAAATCCATTGGATGAAATAATGATCAAACTACTCTCAAACACGGGCCTAAGGATACATGAGGCATTAAACATCACAATAAAACAGATAAAAAAGACAGACCATGACGGAAACGCCGTGATAAGAATCATAGGTAAAAACACCAAACAAAGAACAATATTCATTCCATCATCTCTGGTTAATCAAATGCAGGAGTATTCAAAAGACAATCTACGTTTTGTCTTTGAATCCAGAAGAAAAAAAGCTAAGCCACTGACAACACGAACAATCGAACACAGATTCAATAAACTAGCCAGAATAATAGATGAAGAGGAAATGACCAATGTTTATTCAGAAAACCTGAAACCACATAATCTAAGACACTCCTTCGCCATACACGCACTTGAAAACAATGAAATAAACTATGTGAAAGAATTTCTTGGACATGAAAACATAACAACAACACAAATCTATACAAACCTAAAAGAACAAGAGATAATAGAAAGATTCAGACAAATAGAAACCATAGAATAAGAAAAACAGGACAAAGATTTTTTCTGAATTTGAGAATTTAGATAAATTTTACATTTTTTATGAAACGCATATATGATACAATTTTTTTATCATTTTGTATCTTTTTAAAGTTTTTTCATTTACACTAGTTTTTGATGCAAATATTGTTTTTTTTTTGAAATTTAAATTTATATTAATTAATATAAAAAGTCATGTAAAATAATATTTGAATATGTTTCTAAATGATTTGCTTATTCTCGTTAAAATTATTTTTAGATATAAAAAAATGGAATAATGATAATTTTTTCTAATCATGGCTAATTTTATTAAAAACTAATCATTTTTATCATTATTTAATTGTATATTATTTATTTTTAATTAAAATTATTATAAATAGTCATTATTATTTAAAAAGTAATACTTTTTATTTTTTTCGAAGATACTTATTTAATTCCGTTTTAATGAAATTATTAACTTTTATTTGCCCTATAAAATTTAATACTGATGTTTTAGTATTTAAAACAAAAAATTATATATCTTTTTTTTTTGAATAATGAGTAACAATAGTTTTTTATTTTTTATAATAATACATTAACGTTGTTAATCTAGGAAAATGTAATAAATAATATTATATATGTATTACTACAATATTAACATGATATTAGGTACACTAAGATTTGATATAAAGATTATAACATTAGTGTATCAGGGACAGTGTACTTAATGTCCAAAATACGAACCGAAATTTCTATTGTTATAATCTATTACTAATTTTATTTTAACTTATTAAAGTTAGTTTTCATGGATTATAATAATATACATAAAAATAAACGGGGGAAAAGACTATTAAAAAACATATTTATTTAATATCATTTCTCGTGTTATTATTTGTGATGGTTGGTAGTATTGCAGCTGCCGATGTTCAAGAAAATGTCACAGCTGACCAATCATCAAGTAATCCAATTGTTACTGCAACAAGTAGCAATACAAATGAAGAAACACAAACTACTAGTACATTAACTAGTGATAATAATGGAAATGATCTAGCAAAAGACGTATCAGTCAACGTTAAGGTAAATTATGAATATGAAAAAGATAATGAACAAGTAACTCCTGATTTTCATGTATTTGCTGAAGACAAAGAACTTCAATTTGAAAGAAGTTATGATGCAAAATCACACAACTACGTAATTACATTAAAAAATTCCTCTAATACCAAATTTAATATTACAGCATTAACGAACGGTTATATATCACAAAGTAAAATTATAGATTCTACTCAAAATACTCTTACTTTTGATTTAACTGCAACAGATGCTTATAAATTAGGTAGAACAGTAACAGTATCTGCAGATAAAGAATTAAACTTCCAAAGTGCAGATAAAGTATTAGTTGTTACTTCAGCTGGTGTAGCTAAACTAAATGGTAAAACCAGTGAAGATGCAATAGAAGGAATATTAAATTACGGTGACAAAATATCATATACTGATGTTTTAATGTTACGTGAAACAGCTGTAGATCCAATAGACTTTGCTTTCATAATTCAAAAAGGATCCGATTTGAGAATGGTAGTGTATGAAAATGCATCAACCAAATATTCATACCTCGGAACAATCTCAGAAGATATGACTAGAAGTCAATGGAACACTTATTTCAAATCAATAAAAGGAAAAAATGCATGGTCATTTGCAAGTTTAGCTAATGGATGGGCAGCAGGTGTTTCTAGAGAAGTTTTACAAGAAGCAGCATTCCATGGACACATATGTGAAGGAACACTCGGTGGATACAGTATAGTACAAGCATTACTACAATACTATCCTCCAGTAAAAGAAACACGTATGGATGGAGGTTCTCCTGGTGATATCACATCATACAAAATATTAGGAGTACCTGGTGGGTCTGATGACGATGCAGCAATGTTCTTCTTAGACGCTACAGTAGGTAAAATCGGTTATGTAGGAATTGACACCACAGCAACTGGTGCAACAGAAAACATGATTGGATTTATCAGATGGTATTCAAAAGATAATACCGGTGACTTAATCATAATGACTTTTGATTCAAACAAAACAAAAGCAGACTTTAAAAAAGAAACAGGTATTAACCCAGATGACGGAAGCTTAGAAGAATTAAAATATTGCACATGGTGGATTAACAAAATAAATAAAAATCCAGCAGAACTTGTAACTTTCTTATATGAATTCACAAACTTAACAGAAGAACAATATTATTATCTGATGGGAACAGCAAGTAATGTAACACATGATGATGATCACACTATAACAGCTGTTGACTCACATGGATTAGATTTAAAATACATTTTATCCCTAAATCTCCCTAAAGCAACAAGATCAACCACATCACAAGCAACAAGTAAACTATCAGATAATGATATGAAACAAATTGGTGTAGAAGCTGCCAAAAAAGCTATAGATATTTACAAAAAAGAATTAGGAATTGACATATTAAAAGACGACACCGACTTTGCTGCATTTACATCAGCAGGATATGTGTACTTAGACAATAAAGAAACAGTATTAGTCCGTGATGGATTATATGAAACACTTGGTGCAAGTTTATACAGTAAAACCATGCTCCAATATCATCAAGCATTATGGAAACCACTATGGTTTGCATTCATTATGCGTAACCCTGGATCTGACGATGTCTACGCAGCATATCTAAGATACAACAATGACGGTACTTTCTTTGTAGGAAACTTAAATGGTTCTGAAGTAGTAAATATAGGAATCGACACATTAAACGATTCACAAAAATTAGCCGAAATACAAAAAACATTCATGCCAGATGGAAACTGGTTCAGTATACAAACAATTGCAAATGCTTGGAAAGCAGATCCTGACTTCGATCAAATCATGTCTTTCTTATACCACAACCACGTATGTCCTGGAGTACAACCAGGATTCTTTATTACAGATCATATACAAAAAAATTATCCATTAGGAGAAAATGAATCATACACATACATCGCATCAAGTACATACTGTAAAGATGATAGTTTAACCTACATCCTTGGAATATCACCGGGTATGGGATCTTTCATAGTACAGAAATTACCGAATGAAGATGTAGATTCAGAATATGTTCCTGGCGCAACTGATGAAGGAGCATTAATCGTATGGGATAATGAACAAAAAGTTGGTCGTGTGGTAATTGTGAGTTTCAAATGGCCTGTAGTAGATACAAGTATGTATTCAACTTCAGAAGCTAAACGTGCAACTCAAATACAAGCATTTATCGACATGTATAAAGGAAATCCTAACGATAAAATAGTTGAAGATCTTGTAGTTGAAACAAATGAGGAAAGATGGATTAACCAGGAACAATATGATGCATTAGTATCCGGTTCTGGAGAATTAAACACCATGAGTTATATTAAAAGCTTACCTAAAGTTACTAAAGAAGATGCTATAAAATCTAATGGTAATTCATCTGACAACACAAATACTAACAGTAATTCACAATCCAGCAGCCATAACAATGGACAAGCATACCAAAACACTAACACAAACACTAACACACATACAACACCATCACAATCTTCAAGTAATACTCGTCATACTTCTTCAAGTAGCAGATCCTCATATACTCAAAGATCCAACAGCGTAGCTGCATTAGCAGCAGGTACTTCACAAGAAGCATTAGAAGAAGTTGGAACAGTTGCTGAAGAAGAAAATACTGAAGAAAATACTGAAGAACAAGATACTCAAGAAGAATCAACACCAAGTAGTGGTAAAGCATATGAACTTACAACCGATTCAGAATCAAGTCCTGATTATACTAATGTAGGATTAGCAGTAGTGGCATTAGGTTTAATTGGAGTTGTAGCTGGTTATGGTTATATGAGAAGTAAAAAAGAATAATTTAATTCTTTTTTCCACTACTCTTTTTGGGTGATAAATATGAAAATCAAAAAAATATTTCTTTTTTCAATAATTTTTATTATTTTAACATTTAGTATTATAGGCTTATCATTTGCTCATCCAGGACATGGAAGTGAATATCCTGAGGAAGTTTCGTCTAGTTCAAGTTCTCATACTTCATCTCAGTCAGCACAATCTTCAAAAACTTCAGCAAAAGCTTCAACACAAAAATCTTCAAGCAATAATTACCATAGTAGTTCAAGTCAATCTTCAAGTTCTAAATCACAAAGTTCAAGTTCTAAATCACAATCCTCAAATTCAATAAACACTAATTCTAATCAGAAATCAACACAGAATACAAGTGGGCCTGAAGAAGTTACTGAATTAAATGAATCTAATGAGACATATGATGTGGAAGAAGTACTTTCTTCAGATAATAATAATGATAAGGATAACGAAAGCTTTTTTAATGTTACAAATATTTTATTGTTGTTTGGAGCTTTCATAATTGGATTTATAAGTATGGTGTTAATTTTTAAATATAAATAATTAATTTAATCTAATCGTGGTGAACTAAATGCATTTACCAGATGGTATAATACCAATAGAACAGGCATTAATATATTATCTATTGTCATTCATAATTTTGGCTTTATACTATTATAAGTTTTCTAAGAGTGAAGAAAAAGAAAAACAGATAATAAACATTGCCGTATTTTCTGCAATAGTATTATTACTTTCATCATTATCCATACCCTCTCCATTAGGTATTCCTATTCATTTCTTTGTAATACCACTAGTAGTAATATTGTTGGGTGTAGTATCCGGAACTATCTGTTCATTTATTAGTTTACTTGGCCAAGCAATACTACTGGATATGGGTGGAATAACTGCTTTTGGAGCCAATTTCTTAGTAATGGGTTTTATGATTTCAATTGTTACAATTGTTTTTTATAACATATTTTTAAATATTGATGAGAAGATTGCTATATTCCTATCCACTATTATGGGTATTATAAGTGCAACATTTTTACAGGCCATAATGTTGGTTTTCTCCGGTTCCATAACATTTAATGCAGTAATCTCTACATTAATTCCATATTATATGTTTATTTCGATTATAGAAGCAATATTAAATGTTATTATAATTTATACATTAAAAAATGTTAAACCAGAAGTTTTAAACTTAAAAAAGTTATAATGGGGTGATATTTAATGAATAATAGAATAAAATGGATAACAATACTTTTAATAATATCTTTATTATCCGTATCTGCAGTAAATGCTCATGGAGTGGATGTAACTGCGGATAAAATGATAATTGCTTCAGATTCAGATGGTCAAGCCGTTAAAGATCTTGCAGATAAAAATAATATAAATATAAGTGTTTATAAATTCACTTCAAACGATGAAGTAAAACATCAGTTAGAACACATGTTAAACAATTCTAACAAGTACATTATAGTGGTAGATTATCAGGATGTAGCACATGAGTTCTTAAATAATCATCCAGAAGTAAAAGACAGATTAATAATATTGGATGATGTAAATGATCAATCTTTATTAAATGAAATGAATAAAGTACAAGGCCAAACATCAGAAAATACTGGCTCAAATTTCATATTACCATTAATCATAGGAATAGTTATAGGACTAATTATAGGAGTAGGATGTGGAATACTAATAATGAAGAAAAAAACATAAAAACATTTTAAAGTGATAGTTTATGGATTATTCAGTAATTTTACAAATTATTACAATACTATCCGTATTGGTATATGGGGTGAATATTGGATTATCGATAGGTCTAGCTAATTTATCAAAAAAGGTTATCACATTAATATGTATACTCTATGGTGGAAGTGTATTCCTATTAGGTTCAATGGTAACTAGATATGCAGATATACTAATAGAATTTATGAATACAAATAATATGTTCACAAATCTGCTATTAGGTACCATATTAATTATTGCAGGTATATTAACTATAAGAGAATGGCGAAAACATGATAATAATACTGTCATATCCATATTATTATCAACAATAGTACCTTACGCATGTTTCATAATATCATTAATGTTTTTAAACGCATCATTAACAAGCAGTATAGATTTAAATTCTTTAAGGATTAAATTATACTTTGCAATATTTCTTATAACCATTATTCTAATCACATACTATATATCTAAACATTCAAAAATTAATAAAAAACCTTACCAGATAGTGCTTGGAAATTACATGATAACATTGGGGGCATATTACATTGTTTCAACGCTAATTTCACCAAATATGATGACTATGAGAAATGAAAAATTAGCAGCAATAACCATAGATTCACCATTAAACATGTTAATAATCATGATATTATTTATAATAATAGTATTTATTGGAATCTACTTAAATAAAGAGGATAACTTATTAAAATAGAAGGAGTGAGAATATATGAGTATAAATGTCCCAGGGGGAGAAGTTCTGACTGGAACATTAGATTTAATATCACAAAGTTTAACAATACCTGTATTATTAATATTACTATTAATATTCATATTAGCCATGTTAACTATAGGGGCAGTAATAGCCGAATATAGTTCACGAAAAGATATTTCAGTAGAAAAAATAAAAGAACTTATCTATCAAATTCACGAGGCAAAAACGCCAAATGAAATCAAAGACATAATCAAAAAATCTAACCTACCAAAAGAAGAAAAAAAAATATTATTGGATATAGCTGATTCAGAATCATTAAACAATAATTCAAGAGAAATTTTAGCAAGAAAACTCGTTGAAAATGAAGAAGAAAAAATAGATAAAAAACTACGAAGAACAGATATTATTACTCGTATTGGACCAACATTAGGATTGATGGGAACATTAATACCGTTGGGACCAGGTTTGGCAGCATTGGGTTCGGGAGACATCAATACACTTGCAAGTTCACTTACAGTAGCATTCAACACAACAATCGTAGGTATTGGAAGTGGAGCATTAGCTTATGTTCTTGGAAAAATAAGGGGAACATGGTACGATAAACATTTGTCCGATTTAGATGCATTGTCTGATGCAATATTAGATAATATGAATCATAAACATGACAATACAACATTAGAATATAGTGATAAATATGGTTAGAAAAAAAGCTAGAAGGCGTTCGAAAAGAGTTGATGAAGATCCTATGGCAGGAACTGCAAACTTGGTTGATGCAATGTTGGTGTTAGCAGTAGGATTTTTGATATTTGTGGTAATGAGTTGGAATATGCAAAGCATCATTTTTTCGGATATGTCGCAGGAAGAAAAAGATAACATAATGGAATCTATGTCTGAACTTAAAGAAGTCAATCAAGGACAGGAAATAGAGGAATTACCAGATGTATCACATAGCAGTGGAGAAGGATATTCAGAAATGGGTAAAGTATACAAAGATTCACGTACAGGAAAACTGATTATGATCGAAGAATAACTATTTTATTCACCCTTTTATTATTTTACTCATTTCCAAAAATTAAACTCCCCTTTAAAACTTATTTTTATAATATAATATAAATAACAAGAATACTATTTATTCATCATTTCTTAAAATCATCAATTTTCTTATTTTATTTAATAATTTAGTATATTATATCTTTTAGAATCATATTACAGAAATATTTAAAGATTTTTTTAATCAAATTTAAAATTTAGAAAAAGATGTCATCCTTGTTTTAGTAAAGTTGTTTTTCAACAAATATAATAATTAAAAAAAAATAATTATTTATTATCTTATAATAAATACCCTATTAAAATGAATTTCAATTAAGGTGAAATATATATGATTTCTAAAGAAAACGTTTATGCTGCTATATTAGGTGGGATTGTAGCAGATGCACTTGGAGTACCCTATGAATTCAAAAGCCGTGAAGATATGCAGAAAGATCCTGCAACAAAAATGACGAATGGCGGAGTACATAACCAACCAACGGGAACATGGTCTGATGATTCATCAATGACACTGGCAACCATGGACAGCCTTATAAACGGAGTAAACTATGAGGACATGATAAGTAAATTCTGTGCATGGATTTTTGAAGCTGAATACACTCCACACGATGATGTATTTGACTATGGAAAGACAACTTATAGAGCATTAAGAAATTTCAGAGAAGAATCTATGGATCCGTTAGATTGCGGTTTAACTGGTGAAAGAGATAATGGAAATGGATCCTTGATGAGAATAATGCCTGCTATACTATACGCATATGCTAATGAATTCATTCCGGAAGAAAAAAGTGAATTTATCAACAATGTGTCTTCATTAACTCATGCACATCCGATAAGTCAGGCATCATGTAACATTTACAGATTTGTTGTAGAGGAAATACTGGAAAATCCCGGAGAGGATTTTAAAATAATCATAACAAATGCAATAGACAAGTCAAGAGAATTCTATGAAAACGAGGACTTTGAATGTTTCTACAATATCTATAATGACTTGTTCCATATGAGTGAAAATGAACTTTCTTCAAGGGGTTATGTTGTATATGCCCTGGAAATAGCATTGTATAGCTGTTATCATACTGACTCTTATAAGGATGCCGTTCTTAAGGCTATTAATTATGGAGATGATACAGATACTAACGGCATTATAACCGGAGGACTGGCAGCACTTTACTATGGTTTTAACTCCATACCTGAAGAATGGCTGGAACAAATCGTTAAACTTGATTATATTGAAGGATTATGCGATGAATTTTGTGATTCATTATAATTCTTACTATTTTTTTTAATTATAAGTATTTCATTTTTTTGTATCATGATATAGTTGTGACTTTTAATCAAATCAAACATCTTTAAAGATGACTTTATTAACAAGACCCTGCTTATCTACATTGATAACATTCTTATCTATAATGCTACCACATCAGATGATAATTCAAAAATCCTTTTCAAAGTTCTTGAACAATATGAAGGAAAACACTTATTAAAAGTTGTGGAAGGTAATGAAAGTTATGAAAAAGAGGTTAATCTCATTTAACCTCCTCATCTTTCTTTTTTTCTATTTTTAATATTATTCAATTTAAATGATATATTCAATGTATATTCAAAATAAAAGTTACATCCCGTAAAAGATTAAAATTATATATAATGAAAAATACATTATATCATATTATGTAATGAAATCTTAATTATATAATTATAAATTCATTATGTAAAAATACATAATGCAAATTACATTACATGAGGGTAAAATATGGATGAAATTGCAAGCATTACAGATACAAATTTAACCGAAACACAATTTTACAATAGAATAAATGAAATTAACATGTTATCAAATTTATTAAAAGGCACTGAATTTAATTCTTCACCAACCATACTATTAACAGGAATTAGGGGAGTAGGAAAAACAGCACTCATCAAAAAGATTAAAAAAAAATATGATAATGAATATTTGGTTGTGGATATAGATTTGTCAAGAAGTAACGCATACCAACAAAAAAACCTAACAAGAGGCAGTATAATCAAAATAATATACGACTCAATAATTAAAGCTTCAAAGGAATTTGGTTTAAGAACTGTTGACAAACAAATTGAAAAATATTTTAAAACAAACAAATTCAAAATAGATAAACTGATAACTTACGAACATATTCCAATTCCCGTCTTTGAAAGTGAAGAAAATTATGCAAGATTAGCTGACTTTGTAATGGAACTTCCTCAAAAAATTTATGAAGACAACAGTGACAAATTAAAAGGAGTTTTTATTTTCATTGATGAAATCCAGCTGATTAAAGATTTAGACAATGTGAATAAATTTTTGTGGTATATGCGTAGTTTCATTCAAAATCAAAAAAATGTAGCATACCTCTTTTGTGGAAGCATGTCTTTAAAAGACAGCCTAATCAATGATTTAAATGGAAAAGAAGGTGCTTTTGGAGGACGGATGTTAACAATTGAAATCCACCCATTTTCAAAACAAACCACAATTAATTATCTTAAATCAATACCCAGAAACTTAAAACTTGAAGATAAGGCATTTGAAAGATTTTACCAATGTACCAGAGGAATACCATATTACATCAATATATTTGCAAAATTTCTTCCAGAAAACATAACATTAACAGAAAATGACATTATCAATTTATTTAAAGATTCAATAGACTATCTTGCAGTACATTTTGTATTTAGATGGTCTAAATTAACATTTCAAGAACAAAAAATAATAATTTCCTTACTGGACAATCCTAAAAGAAGAATTGAAATAGCCAACACATTAAAAGTAACTAGCGGATCTCTTAATAGACCCTTAAATCGTTTACTTAACTTTGACTTAATTGAGTATACAAAGGACAAATATCAAATTACGGATCCAATATTTGTTCAGTGGCTAAAAAATACTTATGAAAAAAATGGAACATATCCCTTTAGAAGTATTTAATTAAATATTGTGTTTTGAAATGTATAAAAATAATTAATGAACAAGATTTTCATTTTTTTTATTTCTTAATTCTACGCTTAACAAAAATTATTATAAAAAAGATTACAAAGAGGGAGAATTAAAAGGGGAAGTTATTATTTTATTCCAATATCATTAGTATATAATTACCCCTTGATAACTTCAAATGAAGTGCTGGTTGTGGTTCCGGAATACCTTAAATTTCCCCAATATGATGCTGTTACACTATTTAAACCGATATTATCAACTTTAATATTAAATGTGAATATACCTTGACCATCAGTTTTAGTAGTATAAATCTTACCATTAATGTTTAACCTGATAGGTGTGTATGTTAAGTTAGTACCATCTTCTGCAACATATTTACCAGTGATAGTAACATTTTCAGAAATTTTTACATCCCCTATGACATCAATGGTCATGATTGTTGACTTTGAATAGGTTACGTTGTCTTGGTTAACTGTAAATGCTATTGATTGTGATGTGCCTGCATATCTTTTGTTTCCTTGATAGGATATTGTTATTGTATTATATGAGACGGTTGGCTGATACTCATATTTGAATTCTCCGTATTTATTGGTTTTTACAGTCACGTTTTTTCCACCAATATTTAATGTTAGAGGAGTGTAAGTTAAGTTTCTGCCACTTATATCCATGTATTTACCTGTAATTTTCACGTAATCTCCAGTTTTGGTTATATTGTTTACGATTATTTTTGTTTGTTTGGTAACTACATTAAATGTTACTGTTTCATTTGCTCCATAGTATCTGTTGTTTCCATAATATGATACTGATATATTATTGGTACCTACCGTATCTGTTTTGTATGTATAACTGTAAATACCGTAACTGTTGGTTTTAACTGTATGTTCTTGGGAATTTATCATCAGTTTAAGTGGAGTGTAGGTTAAATTGGTACCACTTGTATCAACGTATCTTCCTGAGATGATTACTTCATCAGTAAATTGCGTGTTTGATATTTGATTGATTATAATTTTTGTTGTTTTACGTGTTACTGTGAAAGTATCGTTTGTTTGTGCTCCTTTAAATCTTCTGTTACCTGCATATGATATTGAAACATTGTTTTTTCCTATGGTATTTGTTTTGTATGAGTAATTGAATATTCCATGTCCATCTGTTTTTACCGTGTACTCATTGGAATTTATCACAAGTTTTAGTGGAGTATATGTTAGGTTGGTAAGTCTGTTATCCACGTATCTGCCCGTAATATATACTGTGTCTGTAAATTCAGTGTTTTTTATTTCATCAATAATCAGTCTTGTAGGTATCAGTTTGTTTGTGTTTTGATTTAAAGTGTTGGCAGGTTTGTTTACTGTTACTATAACAGGGTTGTCTTTGCTGTTACTGTTTGGATATTCCCAGTTATTTGGTGTGGTATATTTTCCACCCATATTATAATAATAATATTTGGTTTGGGTTTTCTCCTGGCTGGTTAAAGAAAAATATGGTTCAACTTTCATAAAACCGTTTTCTTTGAGTGCTCTGTCGGTGTTTCTTAACTCTGACCATGTTGCCCATTGAACGGCACCTATACGATGACTTGGACCACTTGGATTTAAACATAAAAACCTATCACTGTAACTGTTATATCCTGCGATACACATATAATGTCCTCTTATGTGCCAGAATATCATTTTTCCATTTAGTAAAGCATTTTTAACAGAATCCTTTGTATCGTATATGTCCGTTAATTTCATGTTTACACTAGGTGATCGGCTGATGATTTTTGGCTCATCCGTACCTGCCCATGAAGTGGTTGAATACAAGTCGGCCAGTCTTCTTTCACTGCTGTACCAGTTCAATCCCTGACTTATCATACTCATGGCAGTTGGTCCACAGGTATATTGGTGTCCGTTAATCCATTCCTGTGCATCGTAGTATATAGGATAATATCTGCTCTGGTTAGATAAGTTAACTGTTATGGCATATGGTGTTGAAACACTTCGATAACCCTGTTTTACATGATAACTGTTTAATGATCTGACTATCACATTCCATTTTTCACGGCTGATAACGTATTTGACATTACTTCCTTCTTCCCTGAAAAATGTGTATTTTGGTACGAATCCATATATCTGCTGGGAGTAACTGTCAAGTTTCATTACTCTGCGAATTTCTTCACCTGTTATAGTGTATACACCATCCTCTTCTGCGTAAGCATAGTCATACCCTAATTTTCTTACATCAGGTAGGCCATTTACTGGAGTAATGTTTTGAGTAATGGCAACTTCTCTTCCGACATCATCCCCGTTTGAATTTGATGTTTTAGAACTTGTATCGAGATTTGATTGATTGTATTGCTTTTTAGATATTGTATTGTCTGTTGTTTCGTTAGTGGATGTAATTTCTTTAATGTCATGATTATTTGTTGTAATTGTGTTGTATTCTGTTAATGGCGTATCATTGGATATTTCTGCTGCATTAACTACACTAATCATTAAAAACATTAAAATAATAAAAAACAAGCATCCATTAAGCCTGTTGGTTATATTATTTCCTCCTTTGTAATTTGATTAATAATAAAAAAAATAATTTAATGATAAACAAGACTTAATTCAAATTTATTTAATCATTAAGATTATAGGTGATTTCCCCATTATTTGTTTACAGAAATTTAAATCTACCTATTTACCATTAATAATTCTGTATATAATATAATATATATAAGTTTTATTAAAATTCATTCGATGATTAAGTATTTTTAAATTAATCTATTAACATCATATTTCATAATAAAATACCC
>ODAJ012188003.1_pt1 | contig 22366 bp, 18 predicted proteins | sample 1539241 | NCBI WGS metagenome assembly ODAJ01 (sample SAMN02144231, study PRJEB22623) | gut metagenome | biome: sheep rumen | host: Ovis aries | place: New Zealand | reverse complement strand
AACGCGGCTACTTCTTTGCAATGCCCGCTCGGACGCGGGATCTGCGTAAGGCTGTAGAAACTCTCCCACAAACCTTTAGGTTCTAAGTTCTTCATATCGTAAATCTAAAATTTGAAATCCTAAATCATAAATCCTAAATTAATCTATTGTCACTTCTCCGCAAAGGTCGGTCATGAGGAGCCGCTTGACGGTCGCTATATCGTCTCCGTGCTCGCCTAAGAGGTACATCATCTTCGTCAGCAATGCCTCCGTCGTGATGTCGTAGCCGGAGAGGACGCCGGCTTTCATCAGGTTCAGCGAGACGGCGTACAAGCCCATCTCCACCGAACCGGTGTTGCACTGGGTCTTATTGACGATGATCACGCCCCTGTCCACCGCCGCTTTCAGCTCGCGGTACAGCCATTTGTCCGAAGGCGCATTGCCTGCGCCGAACGTCTCCAAGACCACCGCCCGCAGCCCTTTGGTGCGCAAGAGCGCACGCACGATGGGTTGCTGGATACCCGGGAAGAGCTTGAGTACCGCTACGTTCGGGTCGTATGCCGTATGGAGTCGCAGCGGCGACTCGGGATCGGAGTAATGTACCAGGTGCGGCTGGTAGGTAATATGCACGCCTGCCTTCGCGAGCGCAGGGTAGTTATAGGAGTTGAACGCCGAGAAATGTTCGGCATTACGCTTGGTCGTACGGTTGGCGCGGAAGAGCCGGTCTTCAAAGAAGATCGTCACCTCCGGCACGATGGCATTGCCGTCCTCGTCTTTCGCCGCCGCTATCTCGATTGCCGTCAGCAGGTTCTCCTTCGCGTCCGAGCGCAGGACGCCTACCGGGAGTTGGGAACCGGTGAAGACCACGGGTTTGTTCAGACCCTCCAGCATGAAACTCAGCGCCGACGCCGAGTAACTCATCGTGTCCGTACCGTGGAGGATGACGAAGCCGTCGTACTCCTCGTACCGGTCATAGACCATCTGCGCCATCTGCGCCCATTTCTCAGGACCGATATCCGAGGAGTCAAAAAGCGGATGGAATGCCTCTATATCCACCTCTACCTCTCCGGCAAAAAGCTCCGGAAGGTAGGCCTTGAATGTCTCCATATCTGCCGGCACCAAAGCGCCGGAAGCTTTGTCGCGCACCATGGTGATTGTGCCGCCTGTGGATATCAAAAGAACCTTATTCATTGCATAAAACCCATTTTGCGCTGCAAAATTACGAAAATATTTTGATATATGCAAAAAAAAGTGTACCTTTGCAGCGATTTTTGGAAATTATGAGTACCCGTATTCTCCTCATAGATGGCGACATCAGTCTGGCGACGGTGCTGCGCGACTACCTTGTCAGCCGCGGCTATCAGGCGGCGATGGCGGGTTCCGCCAAGGAAGGTCTCGAGCGTCTCCACGGCGCGCCGTGGGATGTCGTTCTGATGGAGATACAAGGTATCGGCATGAACGGCTACGAGTTATTGAAGACCCTCCGCCACCGGATGCCCAAGATGCCGGTTTTCATTCTCTCTACCCGTTCGGACCGGGAGGATCAGATGCGTGCTTTTGAGTTAGGGGCTGACGACTATATCACGAAACCCTTCTCGATGGATCTGCTGATATGCCGTATAGAAGCCGTCCTGCGCCGGATAAGAGCCTATGAAGAGAACCGTCAGAAAGTATTCCAACTCGGCACCCACGTCTTCAACTCGGTTCATCAGAGTCTGGACGGCCAGCACCTCTCTTCGCGGGAGAGCGACCTGCTGCTGATGCTCTGCCGGAACGAGGGGGAGGTAGTAGAGAAGCATAAGATTCTGAGCGCCCTATGGAAAGAAGACAACGCCTTCACGGCACGTTCCTTAGGCGTCTATATCAACCACCTGCGGCAGTTCTTGAGGCCGATAGGGTATGAGATTATCGCCGTAAGGTATAAAGGATATAAGCTCGTTGAGGACGAGCATTTGTGATTTAGGATGTCAAATTTAGGATTTAGGATTTAGGATTTGATATGAGAATAATAGCACCGAGTGTATTGTCCGCGGATTTCGGACACCTGGCAGAGGATTTGGAGATGATCAACCGCAGCGAAGCGGACTGGCTTCATGTGGATGTGATGGACGGCACTTTTGTGCCGAATATATCCTTTGGTTTTCCGCTGATGAAGCCCTTCAAGCAGTACTGCACGAAGCCCTTGGACGTACATCTGATGATCGTTCATCCGGAGAAATACGTAGAGCGATTCTGCGATGCAGGCGCATGGTCGGTGGGCTTCCATTTGGAGGCGGTAGAGGACCCGCTGCCGATCTTGGAGATGATCCGGAAGAAAGGCGTCAGGACCTGCCTGACGATCAATCCGGATATCGACGTGAAGCGCTTAGTGCCGTATCTGGAGGAGGTCGATATGGTACTGCTGATGAGCGTGTTTGCGGGCTTCGGGGGGCAGAAATTCATTCCCGAGACGATGGACAAGATCCGCTTTATCAAAGCAGAGATCGCCCGCCGCGGACTGAAGACCCTGATTGAGATCGACGGCGGAGTGAACACGGAGAACGCCGCCTCTTTGTTTGCCGCAGGCGCCGATGCGCTCGTAGCGGGAAGTGCGGTCTTCGGCGCCAAGGATCCCGAAGAAGCCATCCGGAGGATGAAAGAATGAAAGAAAAGTTACGCGCTTATCCTATGGTTATCTTGCTGCTGCCGCTGGTAGCAGCAATTTTGCTTTTTATAGATCCCCCGCCGAAGTACCCTCCGCGTCCTGCGCCGAACGCCCTTCAGGAGCGGCTCTACGGTCGCTTGGCCTCGGCAGGTCTGGAGGGCGATGAGTTAGCGACGGTAGGTGCGCTGACGTTAGGCTACAAAGAGGCGTTGCGCAAGGAGCTGAGGCAGCATTTTCAGGTCTCGGGAGCGGCGCATGTGTTAGCGGTCAGCGGTCTGCATACGGGTATCTTATACGGGGTGATCGTATGGCTGCTGACGCTCGGCGGCCGGTTCAGACCCATGCATGAGAACCGCATAGGTCGCCGGACGCTCAGCCTTGTCATTATAGCGGCGATGTGGGGTTATGCTTGGCTCACGGGCATGACTCCTTCGGTTGTCCGCGCCGTGGTGATGGTGACGCTCTTCGAGATCGGGCGAATGGTCTATCGCCAGGCTCTCTCGCTCAACACGATCGCTGCCGCCGCCTTCCTCATCCTCGCCGCACGGCCTACGGATCTATGGTCCGTCAGTTTTCAACTCTCTTTTGCCGCCACCACGGCGATCGTAATAATCGTTAACAAATCGATATATCGAGAGATCGAAGTATCGAGATATCGAAATACGTTTTTAGGCAAAGTCGGTTCTTTTTTCGGAGGCATCATCATGGTCTCATTGGCGGCGCAGGTAGGTACGCTGCCTGTCACGATCCATTATTTCGGGCAGGTGAGTACGTATTTTCTTCTGACCAACCTGATTGTATTACCGATCGCTACGCTCCTGGTTCCTTGCGGGCTGGTATCCATCGGTTTAGGAGGGAGCACCATCGGCGTGCTTTTCAGCAAGCTGACCTATGGTCTGGCATGGCTCATGAATCGCACTACGGGATGGATTGAGCACCTGCCGGGGAGTTCGTTTCCCGCCCATGCAAGCGAAGGGATGGTAGTAGTGTATTATATCCTTTTGTCATTATTTTTGTTGTTTCTCCCGAAAAAAAGCACTTAAAATGCGTGCGGGCTTGTGTATGTCAAAAAAAAGTTGTAACTTTGCGCCCGATTTGGATTAATACATTAGAAGGTATTGACGAATGAAGCACCGGCTACACATAGTACTCGTGTTCCTACTGGCTTTTTGTCAGTCGGTTTTGATATGGGGTCAGTCCGCTGCCTCGAGGACCCTCCCGGACGTGACGAGTACGGAAGGTCGTGAGTTTTTCGTAGCATGGCTTCCGAACGGCGGTAGCGAGCCCAGTTCTACGGACTTAAAGTTATTGTTAATCGCCAGTTCGCGCAAGAGCAATACGATCGTGGTAGAGATGCCGAACGGAGCTACTCAGAACTACCCGGTATCGGCAAACGGGTCCATCGAGATTGAGATTGACCGTCAGGCTGTCTATTGGAACCCTTCCGCAGCGGAAGAAGAGATGGTATTGGAGAAAGGTATCCGCGTCTATAGCGCTGTAGATGAGCTATTTACGCTCTATTCGATTAACCAGATGGGAGCACCGGGATCGTTCAGTTTTGACGGTGCCCATATCCTGCCGGTAGAGGCGCTTGGCACGGAATATATGGTGCAGACGAACGACGCAGACGCTACAGCAACGGAGTTTGTGATCATGTCCACGAAGCCGGGCCGGACGAATGTCACCATGACTCTCAAGGTCAACAGCCGCAAGGGAAACACCATGGATCTGAACGTGACATTAAACGGCTCCAAACAAATATACATCGTCCGCTCCAAGGCTCCGGATCCTACAAACCCCGAAGATGTGATTGACTTATCCGGATCGACCATCTGTGCGGACCAGCCGATAGCCGTATGGAGCGGAAACCAATACGCTATCGTACCTAATCAGCAAGGTCTGAGTAACGACCATGCCTACGATCAGTTATTGCCGGTAACCAAGTGGGGAAAGAACTTCATCGTGCCTATGACGGCCGCCAATACGCAATTGAACATCATGCGAATCGTGGCGCTTCTGGACGGTACGGAAGTGTCCCTCAACCGCGGCACCAATGCGCCAACCGTCCATACGTTGAATAGCGGCGAGACGTTCATGCAACGTATGGTCCAGGCATATAACAACACCTCGCCGCAGAACTCCTCCTTTTATGTCACAGCGACCAAACCGGTACAGGTCTACCTTTCTTCGACCAGCGCCGGCGTAAACAACTGGTACGATGATGACGGCAACAACCATCTGCCCAGTAACCCGTCCATGACATTGATACCGCCCTTGGAGTTTCTGACAGATACTACCATCTTTCATACCTACAACGGCGGAGACGGTTTGCTGACCCATATGATCAACCTCGTGGCGCCGACCTCCAAGACCGGCTCTATCCTACTCGACGGAGTAGCCACAACCGGATGGAAAACAATACCGGCAAACAATGCCTATTCACAATTAACCCGCGAAATAACAGACGGTACGCATATCATTACCGCGCCGGAGAAAGTATTCACGGGATACACCTTTGGTATCGGCGAAGGCGAGGCCTATCTCTACCCTGTCGGCTATGACTTCACGCCGAAGCAAGACTCGCTGTTCCTGCTCGACGACGGTCCGCAATACAACGTGCATCACAACAGCAACCGCTCCAACTGGAATGCCAAGGGCGTCAGCCCGACGGAAGGCGGATGGTATCTGGACAAGGTACTGAAGGACAACGACCGATATGAGTTGGACTCCGTCTTCGTCTGCGACAGCACGATCCTGACATTCCCGATCAAGACCTACAATACCTGGTACAAGGTAAAATGGGAGATAGAGGGGTCGATACAAGGCAGAGGGTATTTCGAACCGGAAGAGCAGCTCTCCGCCGATGTACCGCGGCCGGAGTTGAACCACCAGTTCCACCTGCTGCCTATCAAGCAGGACAACGCGCCTTATGAAGATTTCGAGGTGCGCGGAATACTGCTGCGCAAGCCTATCTTCTGCGACATCCCCGAGGAGAAATGGGAGCGTGACACGTTCAATACGATCGTGCGTGTTCTCCGCCAGTACAACGACACCACTTGGCGCGCCATCTGTATCGGAGACACGCTGCAGTTTTTCTACGATAGTCTTTATTCGCAGAGAGACCTCTCGCAATACGACCCGACGAAAAAAGACCACACATCGTTTATCGCCACTACCTCCGGGATGGTGAACCCCGATAAATGGAAGTACAACATCGGTTTGGGTACCCATACTTTCCAACGCCACTATATCTCCAGCAACGGCTGCGACTCGCTGAGCACGATTAAGATCTACGTCTGTCCCCGGTACTATACAGAGGAGGACACGGTAGTCTGCGAAGAAAGAACGAAGTACCTGAATTTCGGACGGTTCTTCGAGCGGTACAGCCGTAACAACAGCTGGCCGAAGGCGGACACCGTACTCTACGACACGCTTCGCGCCGTAGAATGTATGAACGCTCCGGATTTCGACGAGTTCCGCCCGTATTGTCCGGATTATAACGGCTGCGACTCGGTGATGCGGCTGCATCTGAAAGTGATGCGTCTTTATACCAACACCAAGCGGCAGAACCAATGTATGTCCATGGGTAGTACCTACGAATGGCGCGAGCCGGGTTCGGGTCGTCTGATAGCGGTCTTCGACGCCAACACGATGACGAAAGACTCGCTCTATACCTTCCGCGACACCGTGCGCTATAACCCCTGCGAGCGATGCCCGGGAGGCCAATGCGACAGCGTGCGGAATATCCTCCACCTGCAATTCGTCAGCGATGCCGGTCAGGAACATACGATCCACGTATGTCAAGGTAAGACCTATACGTACACCAACGAGAACTACACGCAGTTCTTTGACTCCAACGGCAAGCGGTGCAACACCCCCTACGTCTATACCGGCACGGTCGATATCTACGGCTATAACGACTACGGGCAGTACGGGAAGATGTGCTCGTTTGAGGACGAGGTGACGTTCTATATCGATACCGTTTATCATGACCAGATGACGTACGACACCATCTGCTGGGATCCTGCCAACACATCGCAGACCTACGCCTGGGAGGGTCATTCCAAGTTCAACGCCATCCCTGTCACGCGCGACGGTATCTTCCATTATTACGACACGATGCGCACCTCCTGCCGGTGCGACTCGATATGCGTCCTGCGTCTGACCGTAGGCAAGCCCTACGAGATACCGACCGTACGGGAGATATGCGACGACGACTCCGTCTCATGGCAGGACACGCTCTACTACGGCTATAAATGGCAGGGAGAGATCCCAGCGGGCAAGACAGGCAAACTCATCAACACACCTACCTACACTACCCGGCGGGAGTTGAAGTCGCGCTACGACTGCGACTCAATCCTCACTTTTGCGCTCGCAGTGCATCCCACCTATATCGCCGAGCGCAAGGACACCTTCGTCTGCGCCAATGAGATCTACCATTTCTACGGCACGGATTATAACACGCCGGATAACCGGTGGACGCCCGGTCAGGCGTACGAGCTAACGATACACGACCAGACGAAGATCTATGGCTGCGACTCGATGGTACTGCACCGCGTGAAGGTGCATCCTATCTACCTCGACGAGCGCGAAGCGAACGATACGGTCTGCCAGGTATTGGGCAGCGTAGCCTACTACGACTGGTCCACCCCGGGTCATGAGGAATGGAACACGCGTCATCTGCAGCCTGTCAACACGCCGGGCACGTACGAGTTAGAGGACCCGTTGACCACGATCCATGGTTGCGACTCGATCATCCGCCGCACGCTTGTCGTGCTGCCGACCTATGATCAGACCTTCCCGCGGCAGATGTCCAGCGAAGATACGATTCACTGGGAGGTAGGGCATGAGATGCGTATCTATGCCGGCGAGAAGGCGGAGTTTGACAACCCCGACCACTTGCCGGTAGTCGTATGTCCGAGCGGTCCGACTATCGTCGTGGACTCCTTGACGACGACGCTGGTGGGCACGCATGGCTGCGACTCGGTTCGCACCCTCCGCCTGCTGGTAGGTCAGACCTTCCGCGACACCACTTATGACGTCAGCTGCGCCAACTGCGGTACGTACTCCTGGACGATCACCAGCCCGATCACAGGACAGGACACCCTTATCACTATAGCCGACCTGCCGGCACCCTATCAGGAGAAGACCTACTACGACAGCCTCAAGACGGAATTAGGATACGACTCCATCTATGTGCTTCGCCTGACTTCGTACCCGAGCTACACGTTTAGCGAGGCGGATAAGATATGCCAGGGAGCACCTTATTCCTGGTCCGGACATATGCCGGGTGACAACGCCGTTGAGCACCGGCTGTTCATCGACGGAGAGGCGGTAAGTACGATCCCTACGGATAAACACGGAGAGGTGATTGTCGTTGATAGCATGCGGACGGATACGATCTACACGAATCCCAAAACCGGCATCGCGAAACAAGTACGATGCGACAGCGTCTGGACGCTTACTCTGACGATCCATCCGACGTATAACAACCGATATGTCAATCTGGAGGATTATGTGAGCCTGGCGTCGAACGACACCGTCTCGCATTTTACTGCGCCGAAAACAACGCTCTTCGTCGGCTATGATTTCGACTACGAAGCCGCCGGCATCACGCCCGCCGAGTTGGAGGTTCTCTATCCGCGGGTAGTCTATATCAACCGCTCGGAAGGCACCCATCACTACGACTCGGTAGTGAACACCTCCGTCAACGGCTGCGACAGTACCCATTACGTACATGTGACCATCTGCGAGGTACAATACACCTATCTGACCGACTCAATCGGAGATAATAACACCACCTGGCATTTCGGCGGAGACACCTACGCCCGCCAACACACATTAGAGCCTGTGTCCGGCGAGAAGTTCCATTACTACGACGACGGTACGCCTGTGGACTACTCGCAGGCAGAGGGACGTATTATGCGCGAGTACCTCTTTATCGACACGCTGAGGACGGCTTCGGGCTGCGACTCCATCGTACATGACACCGTCCGTGTCTTCCCGACCTATGAGTTCCGCTTTGATACCGCCGTATGCTCCAATACCGCCTATAACTGGAGAGGACGGATGAACCTCAACCGCGAACATACCGGATTCTACTACGACTCCGTCAACTATACTATCGGCAGGCAGATGTTCGACTCCGTCTATGTGCTATACCTGGAGATCCTGCCGGCAGGATACTGGAGCTATGACACCGTCCTCTGTATGAACGACACGCTCCAATGGCACTACCAGACGATTTATTACCGTGGAGGCGGTCTGAAATACGTAGAGGCCATCTATAAGGACGATCTGTCCGCCTGCGGCGATGTGTACCATCTCGACCTGACGTTCGCGCCATTCTACGGAGAATCGCTCGTTGAATACGATACGATATGCCAGATGGAGGATGTCTATCGCTGGATCAGTCCGGGCGAGACAGAGGAGCACACGCTCGCCCTGCGCGACGCAGACGGCAAACCGATCTCCTTCATCCCGGGCGACACGCCGGGAGACTTCCTGTATTACGACAGCCTCAAGACGAAGGGTTGCGGCTGCGACTCTACCTATACCCTGTATCTGCATATCGCGCCGTCGTATCATTTCTACACCGACACCGCGATCTGTACAGGCGATGAGTTTGAATGGGATCTCAACGGGAACACGTATTCTTCCCTTGTCACCACCCATCTGCACGATACGATCTATGGTACAACCGTTGAGGGTTGTGACTCCATCTATTACCTCCATGTCTTCGTCGATCAGCCGTACGAGATACCGGTAGAGGAGCGGAAATGTCTGGGCGACGAGTTTGAGTGGAACGGCAAGAGTTATAACGCCGAGATAGCCGACTCGCGTCATTGGAGCCAGCCGCGGGAGTTCTTCGACACCCTGCGTACTCATACTACTATCGGTCATTGCGACTCCGTGATGTACCTGCATCTGGTGATCGGTCCGAGTGCGGACTCCGTATGGACGGATACGATCTGTATCGGCGAGCAATATCGGTTCTTCGACCGCATCCTGACGGAACCGGATGCGTATCTGGAGCGGCGTGAGAACGCGTGGGGATGCATGGTTAACTACCGTCTCACGCTCGTCACGATCCCGCATACGGAGGTCACGCTCGTGCCCGAACCGGTTTGCGTCAACGACGCAGGAGCCGACTATACCTATACCCTGCGTTACCGCTATCAAGGAGAGTTCCAACCGATCTTATATAACGTCATTTACGACTCAGTGGCGCAAGAGGCAGGATTCGTGAACCAGGAGCAGATACCTATGGCGGCAGGACTGATTGCGGGCGAGGAGTATGAGTTAGATATCCCCACTCCGCGTATTGATATCCGCGAAGAATATCCGCGTCCGGATAAGTATTATGCGGTAGTGACCTTCGAGAACGGCGTATGTCTCTCCGACAGCCTGATGCACTTCCCCATCGAGGTTACTATGTCCTATCCGAGATGGATCACCGAGCAGCGTTACGGCGATGTGATAGCCCTTCTGGATTCTGTATATAACGGCGGATACCAGTGGGCCGAGTATCAGTGGTTTGAGGGTGACTCGTTGCTCGTAGGCCAAACCAAGCCCTATCTCTACCTGCCGATGGGTCTAAACGTCGGTGCGGAGTACCACGTTGAGCTCACCCGTCCGAATGAGAAAGAAGCGTTCCCGACCTGCCCTGTCGTAGCGGTAGCTAATCCGATCGTCGATGACTTCGCACCGCGCAAGGGTTATCTCGCTGTCACGCCGACCTGCCTGGTAGTAGGCAATCCGACAGCTCATATCCTCTCGCGCAAAGACGGAACTTACCGCGTCACGACCTCGGAAGGAGCGTTTGTCAGCGAAGGCGTCTTCCGCGCGCCTGTCACCCCTGTAGCCATCCCGGCAGTCGAGGGATTGTATATCGTCCAACTATGGTCGAACGACACCCCCGAAGAACCCTATAGAGCAATCAAAGTATTAGTAAGTCAAAAATGTCCAAACTGCGATATATCCTCCTTCTAACGCTTTGTCTGTTTGCCTCCATCGGATGGGCGCAGCGGCGATACTCGGTCTCCGGCCAGAGCGAGTATGAGTTAGGCAAAGCGAAAGGGTTCTCTACCAAAGACGTAGAGAACCAGACGGACGTGCTCATGGGTCTGCATGCCTCGGAGTATTCGGGTTCGCATCATCTGATAGGATTCTCGGTAGATGGCGGATGGAGCACCTTCTTCTCCTCTATGCCGGCCGCCAAGACCACACCCGGCGGCGGTCTGATCGGGCTGCACTTCCTATACGAGTACCAGTACTCCGGATTGATCATCCAAACCGGCGTAGGCGTCGCTTATCAGAAGGTCTTCACGAACATCGCCGACACCTCTATCTACCACGAACACATGGTAGATACCTGGTCGTCCGTATATCCGACGGAGTTCACTCTCAAGCATCATTTTGCGGACCGACAGGACATCTCGCAGCAGCTATACGGACGTATTCCTCTATACGTAGGTCATTATTTCTTCGGCTCCCGCGGCATCGGCTATTTCCTGGCGGGTTTGCATGCAGGATACGCGTTCTGGGGCAATACGCGTCAGACGATGAACGTCTCGACATCGGGCAAGTACGAGCGATATGTAGGTATATGGGAGGAGATGGATAACCATGGCTTCCGCAAAGACGTACCCCTCGAGCGAAAGGGAGAACGACTCGCTCTGAAGTTCGACCTTGCCGCACATGCGGAGATAGGCTACGAGTATAACACGCGGCAGAGTATCAAGAATTACCGCTCGCGGCCGTCGGACCGTTTGGACGGCAGGATCCGTATAGCAGGGTTCGTGGACTGCGGGCTGCTCACTATTTGTCCGGAGGGCAATAAAGTCTTCTACGACACCCCCATGGAGTCGATCTATGACTTCTCGACCTACTCGGCGGAGCATGTGTTCTCAACTCAAGACGCATCCAAGCACTGGGTTCGCAACCTCTCTGTAGGTCTCCGCGTGACCTTCCTCTTCGGCTTCCAGCCTCAGGAACATTGTATTCTCTGCGATCCCGCCAACCATTAATCTCTCTTCTCTATGATCCGATACACGCTCTCCGAACTATGCGCTGAGATAGGCGAGGCGTTGGATTCGTCCCTCGCGCCGACCTACTGGGTTCAGGCGGAGATCAGTTCGCTCATGGAGCGCGGGGGGCACATGTATCTGGATCTTATTGACGCGCCTTCTGCAGGCGGTCAGGGCGCCAAGATGCGTGCGACGCTCTGGGCGGGAACGAAAGAGATGCTCTGCGGCTATTTTCAGTCGGAGACCGGCATGTCATTGCAAAAAGGGATGTCGGTGCTGGTAGAGTGCGAGGTGCATTTTCATCCGGTATATGGACTGAGTCTCTCTATCGTAGGCATCGATCCTACTTTCACTATCGGGGACATCGCGCGGCTCAAGCAGCAGACGATTGCGCAGCTGGAGAAGGACGGTCTTCTCGAGGCGCAACAACTCCTGCCGCTACCGACGCTCATTCGGAAGATTGCGGTTATCTCTTCGCCATCTGCCGCCGGTTATGAGGATTTCAGACATCAGCTAGAGCACAGTCCGTATGGGTTCGAGACGACCCTCTTCGGTGCGACCATGCAGGGCGACGGAGCGCCAAAGTCAATTATTGCGGCATTGGAAGAGATCTCTGTCTGCGTTAGCGATCAGTCAGCAAAGCCGGTCTTTGATTGCGTCGTGATCATCCGGGGAGGAGGCGCGACATCGGATCTGTCGTGCTTCGATAACTACGAGCTCTGCGCCGTTTGCGCGCAATTCGAGTTGCCGATACTGAGCGGCATCGGACATACAAGGGATGTCTCCGTCTTGGATCTGGTGGCGCATGAGGCGCTGAAGACACCTACCGCCGTTGCCGAATGGCTGATTCATCGGATGGAAACACAAGCCACGCGGATTGCGGACCTCTTTGTGCGGCTCCGTCGTACGGCGGATAGGCAGATTATGCTTCGCCGCCATCGCGTAGAGTTGCTGGAACAACGCCTTGCGGCCTGCAACCCGGAGGTGTTTTATCGCAAAGGCTACTCGCTTCTGACGAAGGACGGAAAGGTCGTTCGGTCCGTAGCCGAGCTCGCTCCGGGAGAACATATCACCACTCATCTTGCCGATGGCACAGTAGAGAGTATTATCCTATGATTCTTGCCCCAGAACAACGCAAAGCAGGTGCTATCCTTTTGGGTTTAGCCCTCGTCGCATGGCTAGTGATGGCCGTATGGCCAGTACAGGAGGATGAGGAGGAGAAGAAACCGACCAAAAAGCCCTGGGCGGAAAGAAGAGACTCCATCAGGCAGGCAGATTCGATGCGATTCGTACAATGGAAAGCCGACCGGGAAGCGAAGTACGATTCGTTTTTTATGGCGGATTCGATACGCCATGAACAATGGAAGATCGAGCGGCAGGCACGATGGGACTCGATGCGAAAAGCCGATTCGCTGTGGCGGGACTCCGTGGGGATGAAGTCTTTTGCGCCGCGGGTGAAGAAAGACACGATTCTGGACCTCAATCATTGTGACACAGCGGAGTTGCAACTTATACGGGGGATCGGACGTTACACGGCGGTGCAGATCGTGCAATATCGGGAGCGTCTGGGAGGGTTCTACAGCCCGGAGCAGCTGAAGGATGAGGTGTTCGGGAAACTGAGTCTGGATACCTTGCTATACCGCTTCACGGCGGACGTGGAGGCAGTACAACAAATGGATGTCAATCAATGTTCTATCGACCGCTTGCAGCGACATCCCTATATACGGTACGAGCAGGCGAAGGCGATCTATACGCTTCGCAGAAAGAAGGTACGGCTGGAGTCCATAGAGGATCTGCGTGCGCTTCCCGAACTGAGCGAGGAAGACCTGCTACGGATTGCACCGTATTTGAGTTTTGAATAAGTATTGGATAGGTATAGGACAGTATTATATACATAGTAGAGGAGCGGTATAAATACAAACGGGAAAAGGGAAAAGTAGTCTTTAAAGCATAAAAATAAAGAAAAATGCGCGCGCGCTTGCGTATGTAAAAAAATTTTAGTAACTTTGCAGCCGATTTTAGATTAGGAATAATATGGGAGTACGAAAATACATACAGAGGGCAGCGATTTTTCCTCTGATGGTAGTGATTTTCCTTCCGGGAATGGTTTCTTGCTCGTCCGATGAACCGGAAGAGAAGAGTCCTGAAAATTCGAGGGATGCCTTTGTAGGCGAATACGACTACATCTCTACCGGAAACCTGGACATCTTTGCAGCCGGAGTAAAAATCCACTCCTTGCCTCTGGACAGAGAAGGATCCTTCGAGATTGTCAAAGAAGAGGAAGAAAACAAAGTGGCCATCGTGGGTGCCATTTATGGCGAGAAAGACTCGATCCATGCCATCGTGACCGGCAACCAGCTGACTCTGGAAAACAACTCCGTTAGTTATTCAAACGAACTGGCGTCCTTGCAGATGGCGCTTTCCTACCCACCCGTCACACTTACGGACGGCAAGATGGTATGCGACGCCAATATGATGGGGATCGGGACATTCCAGAGTTATTCCATCACCGGAAACGGGCACGTCAAGATAGAAGCGACGAAGAAATAGCCCCTACCAGCTCCCCCATGAAGGGGGAGAGACAAATTTGTGATTCGTAAATTGTAAATTGAAAATTATATATAATGAAAAGACAAATAGCAATTATCGCCGGAGGAGACAGCAGCGAAAACGAGGTGTCGCTGCGTTCCGCTGCGGGTTTATACTCCTTCATGGACAAGGAGCGTTATGACGTTACCATTGTCGTACTGAAGGGGAAAGAATGGCATACAGAAGACGGTTGCCCGATTGATAAGAATGATTTTTCTTTTACGCGCGGGGGCGTGAAGCACACGTTCGACTTCGCGTATATCACTATCCATGGCACGCCGGGCGAGAATGGTATTCTGCAGGGCTACCTGGACATGATCGGTATGCCGTATAGTTGCTGCGGAGTATTGGCCGCAGCGTTGACGTTTAACAAATACGCCTGCAACCACTATCTCTCCTATTTCGGTTTTCATATAGCGAACAGCCTCATGCTTCGTGCCGGCCAGAAATGGCCCAATGCGCAGAAGATAGCCGACACCTTAGGACTGCCGTGTTTTATCAAGAGCAACGTAGGCGGTTCGTCTTTCGGCTGCACGAAGGTGAAGACGGTAGAGGATGTTTATCCCGCCATCGAGCGCGCCTTCCGGGAGGGAGACGAGGTGATCTGCGAGTCGTACATGAAGGGTACGGAAGTGACCTGCGGTGCGTATAAGACCAAAGAGAAAGCGGTGGCATTCCCGATTACGGAGGTCGTAACGAAGAATGAGTTCTTCGATTATGACGCCAAATACAAAGGTCAGGTGGACGAGATTACGCCGGCGCGTATTCCAGACGCTATCCGCGACAAGATCCAAGCCGAGACCCTGCGTCTATACGATATCATCGGTGCCAAGGGAATCATCCGCGTCGATTGGATCATCACCGGTGATCAGATCAATCTGTTAGAGGTAAACACTACGCCGGGTATGACCGCCACGAGTTTCATCCCGCAGCAGGTTCGCGCGGCAGGACTCGACATCAAGGATGTGCTGACAGATATTATAGAAGACCACTTCGTTGACTGAATATAGATAACAATGATTGATATCAACAAAGCGATAGAATCCCTACATTGGGAGAAGGAGCCGAAAGGGTTATACGAGCCGATCGAGTACGCGTTGGCATCCGGCGGCAAGCGTTTGCGTCCGACCTTGACGATTTTAGCGGCAGAGACGATCATCAACGGCGGTCTGCTGAACGGCGGCGTGATAGACGATGTAATACCTGCTGCGTTAGCCTTGGAGGTATTCCATAACTTTACCCTGCTGCACGACGACGTGATGGACAAAGCGTCCGTGCGTCGCGGCCGTGAGACGGTACATGTCAAATGGGACGAGAACACAGCTATCCTATCGGGCGACCAGATGCTCATCGAGGCGTACAAGCTGATAGCCAAAGTACCAAGTGACAAAGTACAAAGGACATTGGAGATGTTCAACGAGATGGCTACCGGCGTGTGCGAGGGTCAGCAGTACGATGTGGATTTTGAGCACGCGAGTCACGTGACCATCGAGGATTACATGATGATGATAGAGAAGAAGACCTCCGTGCTTTTGGCATATGCGATGAAGATCGGCGGCTATATAGCCGGAGCGAATGAGTCGCAACAAGAGGCACTCTACCAGTACGGTCTGCACATCGGTCTGGCGTTCCAGATCCAAGACGATATCCTCGACGTTTACGGCGATCCGAAGACTTTCGGCAAAGCTATCGGCGGCGACATCTGTGCGAACAAAAAGACTTTCCTTCTTCTCACCGCTTTAGGGACGGCAGACGCAGAGAGCCGCGCGGAGTTGCTGCAATGGATGATGGCGACCGACCGCGATGCAGAGAAGATTGCTGCCGTGACGAAGATCTTCACCCGTCTGGGCGTACGCGAAGCAAGCGAAGCGGTGATGGAGGAGCAGACCGCTCTTGCCCTCGCTCAGCTGGACAAGCTGCCGCAGAACGACGCGACAGAGACCCTCCGCGAGTTAGCAGAGAGACTCGCTACCAGAAAGAGTTAAATGAACAAATGGTAAATGTTTAAATCGTAAATAACAAGATGCCTTATCGTCGATTACCCAACACGGATTTAGCTCGCCTTCACGCACTGCAGAACGCAATCCAACGCGCGCAGGGAGCCGACTACACCGAGCAGGTTATACCGTACAAGATGCTAAGTGAAGCGCAGCGGTTCTTAGTACAGTTTGAGAACATCGTGATGCAATCCAAGGACAACTACGCCTCCACCGTGAACGCCAACAAGCAGTACCGCCATATCGTTCAGAACGCGCGAATGTATATCTCGCATTTCATTCAGGTGCTCAACCTCTCCGTCATCCGCGGGGAGATCAAGAAAGAGCAGAAGCTGCTTTACGGTCTGGATCCTCACCAGCACATCGTGCCGGATCTATCGACAGAGGAGTACCTTTTGGAATGGGGAAAGAAGATCATCGAAGGCGAGCAGAAACGTATGGCTAATGGCGGTTTTCCGATCTACAACCCCGCCATCAACAAAGTGAAGGTGCACTACGACATCTTCTGCGAGCACCAACGCCAACATACGTTTCATATCCAGAACAGCGAGCGTGTGCACGGCGATCTGGAGCCTCTGCGCGCACAAGCGGACGCCATCATACTGAATATATGGAACCTCGTGGAGGAGTACTATAAGGATCAACTGCCGTATGCGAAGATGATGAAATGCCAGCTATACGGCGTGATCTATTACTACCGCAAAGGCGAAAGAAAACTCTCCGCCGAAACCGACAGAGAGCTTAAACGAATACAAGACAGCCAGCCTACTATCCAATGGTTGACTGAGGAGTGACCACACGATCCATCCTCCGATCGTTATACATGTGCGGGATAGTGTGCTTATGCAACTGAAAGGAGTAGCAGACGCCCACCTTCTTAGCTGACTGACGAGCGAGGAACCGGTCGTAATAACCACCTCCACGACCTATACGATGGCAATGGTTATCAAACACGACACCGGGCACAAGAATCAAATCAATGGGTCCTTTATAGGTAGCAGTCTGCGGCTCGGGAACTCCTAAATGCCCCTTGCGCATCATCTCCTCTCCCTCATAAGGACGCACCTCCATCGAGTGGCGATGGGTAACAGGAAGAAGAAACGTTTTTTGACCCTCATACTTGGCGAGCAACGGACGCAGATCCACCTCGTTGCGGATAGGGTAATAAAGCATCACGGTCTTCGCCTCACGGAAAGCCGTCATCTGCTCGATCTGACGCATGATCAACTCAGACTGCGAAGCGACCTCCTCCGGCTTCATCATTCGGCGCTGCTGCTCCACAATGGCTCGAAGAGATGCCTGCTCGCGACGAATACGGCACCAAGGAAGCCACATTAAAAGATCATGAATTTGTGATTCAAACAACATAGAGTAATAAATATATTTGACTAATAAACCCGAGCACTTTGCTCAATGCGGTGCAAAATTACAAAAAATATTTAACATGCGCAAATTTTTATACATAATTACTTGTTTTTTTGCGATAATACTTCTCGGATGCGATAATTCCAGCTCGACCACCGCTCCTTCCTCCGTAGCGAAGCTGAACGCTTTCTCTTTTGCGAAAGTGGACTCCATGCCGGGTTTGGCTCAAGCGGTCTTCACCGTGGAAGAGCGTTTGGACACGGGTCTGGTATGGAACAAGGACTCGATGCTCTACGGGACGGACCTGCACCGCGTAGTACCGCGGTTCGTGTTTGCGGCTACGCCGAGCGCTTCGTCCCTCATTTTCCCGGACACCGTTTGCCTGCTCACGGGATATGATACGCTCGACTTTACCAAGACCCCTATATATCTCTCTATCCGTTCCGCGGACAAGACGAACACCAAGGTTTATGAGATCCGTCCGACAGTTCATCAGGTGGATCCGGACCTCTATACATGGGAGAAGATCTTCGACGGCTTCGGAGTAGCGGAGGACGCCGAGCAACGCGTGGTGGAGCAAAACGGCGATTTTGTGATGATCGTCTCCAACGGTTTTGAGCTCAAAGTCTATCGTTCTCCGGACGGCTCCAACTGGGGGCCGGAAGAGGCACCTACAGGTCTGCCGGCAGGTACCAAAGTGCGGCAGATCATCTCCGACGGCGAGACCCTCTACTACGCGCAAGAGCAGACGATTTATACCTCTACGGATGGTATCACATGGATCGCTACTCCCGTCAGCGAAGAGGTGGTGACAATGCTACTCTACTGGAACGAGGAAGTGTGGGTACTGACTCAGAAAGAGGGATGGAAATACGAGCTGGCAACCTTCGACGACGAGGGGCTGCACCTGAGCGGTCTGAAACCGATGGAGGAGTTTCCCGTAAGCGATTTTGCCACTATCTGTTTCCAAAGCCCCAGCGGTCGGGAGCGTGCGATGATCATCGGCGGGTTTGCGGAGAACGGCAAGAGTCTGAACACCCGATGGCACTTAGAGTACTCGGAACATCCGACGCCCGAAGGACAGTACCGCATGGAGGAGTTCTCCATCGACCGACCGCAGTTCACCAGCATGACCGGTATCTCGGTCGTGTGGTACAACAACCGGATGCTGCTCTTCGGCGGCGTGGACGACAAGATGAGTTATTTCGGTCGCGACATACTCATCTCTACGGACGAAGGGTTAACCTGGACCAAAGCAGACAGTACCAAAAACCAACTACCCGAAGTCTATCAGGCACGACAGAAACAAAGCGCCATCGTGCGCGACAACAATATATACCTCTTCGGCGGACAAGACAGGAATACCACTTATAGCGATGTGTATCGCGGAAGGTTGAACTCCGTCGACTGGTAAAGAAAAGATACATTACAAATAACAAATAAAATATCACATTATGACTATCAAAGATTATCAATTCGCCGGCAAGAAGGCGATTGTACGTGTGGACTTCAATGTGCCACTGGACGAGAACGGAAAGATCACAGACGACACCCGTATCCGCGGTGCGCTGCCAACCCTCAAACACATCCTGGATGAAGGTGGTGCGCTGATTATCATGAGCCACATGGGCAAACCCAAAGGCAAAGTACAGGCTAAGTTCAGCCTTAGTCAGATCAAAGAGGCAGTAGCTGCAGCGCTGGGTCGTCCGGTTCAGTTTGCTGAAGACTGCGCGAAAGCACAAGCACAGGCAGCCGCCCTCAAACCGGGTGAGGTATTGTTGCTCGAGAACCTCCGTTTCTATCCGGAGGAGGAAGGCAAACCCGTAGGTATCGAGAAAGAGGATCCCGCTTACGAGCCCGCCAAGAAAGAGATGAAAGCACGCCAGAAAGAGTTCGCTAAGACTCTTGCTTCGTACGCAGACTGCTACGTGATGGACGCTTTCGGAACGGCTCACCGCAAGCATGCTTCGACCGCTGTCATCGCGGATTATTTCGATGCAGACAACAAGATGCTCGGATTCCTGATGGAGAAAGAGGTAGCTGCTGTTGATGCTATCCTCAAAGATATCAAACGTCCGTTCGTAGCTATCATGGGCGGTTCGAAAGTAAGCTCGAAGATCGGTATCATCGAGAACCTGCTGGGCAAAGTAGATAAACTGATCCTTTGCGGCGGTATGACCTATACGTTTGCTAAAGCTCACGGCGGCGAGATCGGCGGCTCTATCGTCGAGCTCGACAAACTGGATGTAGCATTAGGCGTAGAGGAGTTGGCCAAGAAGAACGGCGTAGAGCTCGTACTCGCTCCGGATGCTATCTGCGGCGACAGCTTCAGCAATGATGCTAACAAAAAAATATTCCCGTCCAACGCCATCCCTGAGGGCTGGGAAGGTCTGGATGCCGGTCCTGAGGCGCAGAAGAACTTCGCAAACGCCATCAAGGGCGCTAAGACCATCCTCTGGAACGGTCCTGCAGGTGTGTTCGAGTTCGATAACTTCTGCGACGGCAGCCGAGCGATAGGTAACGCAATTGCAGAAGCAACCGCAGAAGGCGCTTTCTCCCTTATCGGTGGCGGCGACAGCGTAGCATGCGTCAACAAGTTCGGTCTGGCAGACAAGGTTTCGTATATCTCCACCGGTGGCGGTGCGCTTCTCGAGGCAATCGAAGGCAAAGTACTTCCTGGTGTAGCAGCTATTAAAGGCGAATAAGGTTTGAACGTTTAAAGTTGAAAGTTTAAAGAAATGGAAGTAGTAGGAAAAATCATCCAAGTACTGCCCGCCCAAGAGGGCATAGGCCGTAACGGCAACCCGTGGAAAGTACAGCCATACGTACTCGAGACCCTGGATCAGTACCCCCGTAAGGTACATTTCGAGGTGTTCGGTGAGGAGCGTATCAAGCAGAACCCCTGCGATGTAGATCAGTTGGTAACCGTTAGTTTCGATATCGAGAGCCGCGAGTTCAACGGTCGTTGGTACACCTCTATCCGCGCATGGCGCATCCAACAGGGTGACACCACGCAAGCCGCAGCCGCTCCTGCTCCGGCAGCCCCGGCTGCAGTTCCGGCCCAACCGGCTGCAGCACCTGCGGCAGCTCCGGTAGAGAGTGCGCCGGTGAATGTAGATCCTTTTGACGCTTCTGCCGGCGACGGTACAAGCGACCTGCCGTTCTAATGCGCAAGTGGGGCTACATAGTGTTCCTAACCCTTCTGTTAGCGGGCGGCGCAGTACTCTGCGCCATCCGCTGGCAGGCGTGGTTCGGCATGCCCGAAGAGCCCGTCTGGACGGGAGTGACACAAGACTACACCTTCCCGGTTTTTGCGACAGATACGACGCCCGAGAAGACCACTATTCTCGTCCTTGGCGACATCCACAACCGTCTCACACAGGCTGACTACGACACCCTCGCAGCGAGGGTACCCGAAGCGGAAGCGCTCGCGCAGGTAGGCGACTGGATGGATCGGGGGCAGAATTATTACTATCAACTACTCCTTCGCGAATGGAGCGCCTCGTCGCTTTATGGCATGCCGGTCATCGTTACGCCGGGAAACCACGAGTATTCGAAGGGGGTGCATAAAGAGTTATCTCCCGTATGGGAGCATGCTTTTGCCCATCCGTCCAACGGACCTGCAGGTGTACCCGGCGCGAGTTATTATGTCGATCTCCCTTCTATCCGTTTTATTACGATTGACACCAACCCGCTGAACCGTCTGGTGTATCTGACAAGAACGCTGACCTGGTTGCGCGAGACGATGGCGCAGGCGAGAGAGGACGGAAGGTTTATCGTCGTGATGATGCATCACCCGGTGCTATCCGTAGGCAAAGGCCGCGCGAACGTATTGGTCTATAGCGCTTTCCGTCACGCCTTAGGCGAAACGGATCTCGTGCTCGCCGGGCATGATCATAACTATATGCGCCGCGCGCCGTTCGTAGTACTCAATACCGCCGGCAAACCGAAGAAACAACAATTCTTCTATACCCCGGAGGTGATAGACTCCGTTCCGACATACTCGGTGATAGAGTCCACTATCTGCCCAAAAGACCTATTCTTTAAGACTTACCGTCTGAGCGATGGAGCGCTCATTGACAGCCTTTATGTACACCACGACTGACGCGATAGTACTATCGTTGCACCCCCACTCCGACAAAGCCCACCTTTTGCACACCTACACGCGCGCAGGCGGGCGCATTAATTATATGGTGTACGGTATAGGAAGGAAGAACACCTCCGGCCGATACACTCCTCTCTCCATACTCCAACTCACCACGGACGAGCGTTCTATCCGCACGGCACAGTTGATTTTTGTCCCGCGTACCATCAATACCGACCCTTATAAACGCACCATCGCGCTCTTCATCAGCGAGGTACTCTACCATGTACTGAGACACCCCATGAGCGATGAACCGATGTTCGATTATATCGCGCAGTCCATACAGGAGCTGGACGAGACGGGTGAACCGCAGAATTTTCATTTATCGTTTCTGGTAGGTCTGGCTGCCAAATTAGGTTTTGCGATGAGCGAAGAGCCTATTTTACCTCACACCCGCGCAGAGCGTCAAAAACAACTTCGCGCACTATGCGCATATTTCGAAGAACACGTAGAAACGTGGAAAACACCCCGTTCTCTGGATGTTTTGATGGAGGTTTTTGACTAAAAATGCAGTCAAAAGCAAAAAAAATGCGAAAAAATTTGGTCATATCAAAAAAAAGCAGTAATTTTGCAGGCTTTTTGACGTATAAACCCGTCCTCGTGAGAGGACTCAAATACT
>ODAJ012185334.1_pt1 | contig 22368 bp, 17 predicted proteins | sample 1539241 | NCBI WGS metagenome assembly ODAJ01 (sample SAMN02144231, study PRJEB22623) | gut metagenome | biome: sheep rumen | host: Ovis aries | place: New Zealand | reverse complement strand
CTATCATGTCGCCCGCGGAGAAACGGACGACGGCTTACCACGAGGCAGGCCACGCCCTGGTGGGCTGGCTGCTCCCGTACGCGGATCCGGTGTTCAAGGTGAGCATCATCCCGCGCGGCAATGCCCTCGGACTGACCTGGTACCTCCCGGAGGAGCGGAAGAACTGGTCCCGCAGCGTGATGATGGACCGCATGTGCTCGCTCATCGGCGGCCGCGTCGCGGAGGAAATCCTCAATGGAGAGCCTTCCACGGGCGCTTTGAACGACCTCGAACGCATGACGGGCATGGCTTACAGCATGGTCCAGTACTATGGCATGAGCGACAAGGTGGGGAACCTTTCCTTCTACGATTCCACCGGTGCGCGGGGCTACAACCTCACCAAGCCCTATTCCGAGAAGACGGCCGAATTGATGGATGAAGAAGTCAAGGCCATCGTCCAGGAGGTCCACGACCGGACCTACCGCCTGATTGAGGACCACAAGGAAGGTTTTATGCAGATGGGTGCGCTTCTTCTCGAAAAAGAAGTTATCTTTGCGGAAGACATCGAGCGGATCCTCGGACCCAAGGTCAAACCGGCGGAGGAGGAGCAGCCCGTGCCTGAAACGGAGGAGCATGAATAACACAGTCACCAGGACCCTCTCGGGCATCTGTTTCCTGGCCATCGTCATCGGTGGCCTGCTCTTGAACAAGTATCTTTTCGCCGCCCTCATCACTTTCATGATGGTGACGATGCTTTACGAGTTCTACCGCATGACGATGGGGGAGTTGTTCCCCCGGACCCGCGCCCTGGCCATCACGCTGGGGTGCTGTTCGTTCCTGTCGCTGTTCTTCGTGATGGCTTTCCGGCTGGACATCCGGCTGGTGGGCTTCAGCGCCATCCTGCTGCTCGTGCTGATGGTTTCGACCCTGATGGTAAAGGACAAGGCCGATTTCAAGCTCTTCGCCTTCCTGTACACCGGCCTGATGTACATCGCCGTGCCGCTCACCCTCTCGAACTTCGTGGTTTTCGACCAGGCCGGCCAGTTCAACGGGCGCCCGATGCTTGCTTTCTTCATCATCATCTGGGCTTCCGACGTGGGCGCCTATTGCATTGGCATGCTCCTCGGAAAGTACAGCAAGAAACTCTTCCCGAGCGTTTCCCCGAAGAAGACCTGGGCCGGTTTCTGGGGCGGCCTCGTCTTCGCCGTCCTGGCGGGCCTCATCCTGGTATGGACGGGCCTGTGGACCTATCCCTGGTACCACGCCGTCATCCTGTCCCTCATCATGCACGTCGCCGGCGTGTTCGGCGACCTGTTCGAATCCCAGTGGAAACGGGTATGCGACATCAAGGACTCCGGCAACATCATCCCCGGTCACGGAGGCATGATGGACCGCTTCGACAGCGCCCTGTTCGCCATCCCGGCCGGCGTCATCTATCTGGTCATCATCGGCCTGCTGTAGTTTCGGAACTATGAAAAGACTCATTCACAGCATCCGCATCGACAAGGATTCCTACGAGACCATCCTCATCGCCTGGTGCATCTGCGCCATCCTCATCTGGCTGAATGCCCGTTACATCCACAACCCGTGGATCTCCATCCCGATTTCGGTCATCCTCGTCGTCTTCATGTGTTTCATCACCTGGTTCTTCCGGGTGCCGAACCGTACTGTCCCGGATTACGAGAACGACCGCCTCGTCACCTCGGTGGCGGACGGGAAGGTGGTCATCCTCGAGAAGGTGTTCGAGAAGGAATACCTGCAGCGGGACTGCATCCAGATATCCGTGTACATGGACTTCTTCGACGTCCACTGCAACTTCTGGCCGGTGAATGGAAAAGTGACCTATTACCAGTACCATCCCGGAAAGTACCTGCTGGCTTTCCATCCCAAGTCCTCCGAGTTGAACGAGCATTCCTCCAGCTGCCTGAAGAACCAGCACGGGGAAGTCTTCTTCAAGCAGATCGCGGGAACCTTCGCCCGGCGGATCGTCTGCTATTCCGTGCCCGGCAACATGGAGAACCGCGGCGACCAGTGCGGCGTCATCAAGTTCGGCTCCCGCATCGACCTGTTCCTGCCCCTCGACGCCGAAATCCAGGTGAAACTCGGCGACAAGGTAAAAGCGGTGGAAACGGTGCTGGCCGTCCTGCCGGAATAATCAATAGATATCGTCCAGGGTGACCGACTGCCAGGTAGGCATCGTCGGATCATCGACCATACTGTCGATGATGAGGGGCTTCTTGCCCATCACGGACACTTCCAGGAAACGTTTCTCTTCCGGCCAGTTGGCCAGCATGTTGGCGGCCATGTCGTGGCTGTGGTCCTTGTAGCGGTAGATCTGGTAGGTATATCCTCCGGGTTGCAGGACCTCTTCGACGAGGTAGCTGCTGCCGAACATGCCCCAGCGGCCAAATCCCATCTTGTTGTAGGTGACGGCGCCGTCCCGGGTGCCGTGGATGAGCAGTTGCGGGCAAGGAGTGCGCCGATAGGCCGGTTTTCCGGTATCGGACATGATCGCGCCCGCGAAGGACATCACGCCGGCGAAATGGAAGCCTTCCGGCAGGATGGCCGCACGGACAGTCCGGTTGCAGGCCTCCAGTTCGCAGGAGAGGGAGATCATCGCCCCGGCGGAACTGCCGGAGATGACGATGTTGTCCATGTCCACGCCGATTTCCGGATGGTCCGCCAGATAGCGTACGGAAGCGAACACGTCTTCCACGCCCATGTCCACGGCCGTCTTCGTGTAATTCGCGCTCTGGATGAGGTGGAACAGGTCGAACCGCATCCGGATGCCCTTGAGGCCCAGGCGGTAATCGACGGAAACCACCCGGTACCCGTTCTCGTTCAGGAGCTTGAACCAGGGCATCACCCACGGGTCATCCCGCCGGCCGGTGATGAAACCGCCGCCGAAAACGAACAGGATGGTGGGCCGGTCAAGCGTATCGCCAGGGATGGTGACAGGCTCGTACACGTCCATGAACAGGTCGCAGGTGTCGCGCTGGGCGACCTTGTAGGTGGCCTTTTTCCCCTGCGAGAAGGACGCCGTGCACAGCAGCAGCGCCAGAAGGGCCAGGATCAGTCTCTTCATCTTTCGGACTCGATAAGTTCCACAAGTTTGTCGACAGCCTCACTGTCGGGAATATGCCGCAGGACGGGCTCCTTGCCGCGGTAGATGGTCACCTTGCCGCCGCCTTCCCCCACATAACCCCAGTCGGCGTCGGCCATTTCGCCGGGGCCGTTCACGATGCAGCCCATCACGGCGATGACGACGTTCTGCAGGTGCCCGGTCCTTGCTTTGACGGCCTCGAAGGCTTCCTGCAGATTGTACATGGTCCGGCCGCAACCGGGGCAGGCGATGTACTCCGGCCGATAGAATTTCCGCCGGCAAGCCTGCAGCAGTTCATCGGCCAGATATGCGCCGAAGGCCGGTTCCAGCTCCGGGAAGGACACCGTATCGATGGTTCGGTCCAGCAAGGGCTTTCCATAGTCGCAGGCCGCTTTCAGGACCGTGTTCTCCCGTTCCGTCAAAGTCGGGGCCGGAGAGCCGGAGTACCGTGCGGCCAGGTACTGCGCGACGGGAATCTCGTTTTCTGGGTCTTCCGTCAAGGATACGCGGACCGTATTGCCGATGCCTTCGGCCAGGAGGGTGGAAATGGCCACACAGGACTTGATGCGGCCTGAGTCGCCGTTGCCGGCCTCCGTCACGCCCACATGGAGCGGGAACACGACACCGCGTCCCTGCATCATCCGGGCGAGTTCCCGGTAGGCTTCGATCATCACGACGGTATTGCTGGCCTTGAGCGAGACGACGACCTGGTAGAAATCCGCTTCGATGCACATCTCGATCCATTCCATGGCCGCAAGCGCCATCGCCCGGGGCGTATTCCCGTATTTCTCCACGATATAGGACCCCAGCGACCCATGGTTCAGGCCGATACGGATGGCCGTCCCGTACTTCTTGCATTCCTCGAGGAAGCGGGCGAACTGGCGCCGCGCCTCGTCGTGGTCCTTGTGGAAGTTTCCCGGATTGATCCGGACCTTTTCCACGACAGCGGCCACGGCGATGGCCGTGTCCGAAGAAAAATGGATGTCTGCCACCAGCGGGACCGTACAGCCGGCCGCACGCACCCGGTCCTTGATCTCCCGCACATGCGGGACATCCTGCAGGCCGGGAACCGTGATGCGCACCAGCTGCGCGCCGGCGCGGGCAAGCCGCAGCGTCTGCGCCACGGTCGCATCCACATCGTACGTATGGGTATTGCACATCGTCTGGACGACGACCGGGTTGTTTCCTCCGATGAGGACGTCACCCACCTTCACTACGCGTGTTTCCATTGTCATTGATCTTTATTCTCCCTTTCCTCCGCCATATAGTCCCGGGCGAGCTGGCGGAGCGCCGACCGGGTATGGCCGCGGCGCTTGGTCAGCTGGTAATAGACGCCGAGGGTGACTGCGCCGTCCAGCGGATAAGCGTACCGGTAATAGTAGGGGCTGTAGGCATTCGGCTGGTAGAAGGAGGACCAACCCCACTTGACCTGCACGCCCAGATGGATCTCGATCGGATCCAGCATCAGGCCGAGTCCCAGCCCGCCCTGGACGCCGTAGGTCCAGCGGTTGTCCGTCTCCCGGAAAGCATTGACATAGTCGGGATCCAGGGTTCCGGGGTACGAGCTGTCCCTGTAGCGGGTGATGTTCATCCGGTAACCGCCGTACATGCCTGCCTTGATGATCATCTTGACGTATTGTCCCATGTCGATGTGTCCGTGCGTAAGGAGGAAAATCTCCGGAACCTCCATATAGGCTTCGTGGGCGCCGTCGATTTCTTGGCGGTAAGTATCACCTTCGACTTCGTATTCCTTGAATCGATAGCCCTCGTAGTTGTGCTGGAAACCCACTTCCATGCCCAGGTTCGGGAACGTATTCATCATCGTCGCGTACCGGGTGATCGAGACACCGTACACCGGCAGGTTGGGGAAGAAACTCACTTGGCGCGGGGGATTGAAGGATCCATACTGGAGGGAGACGCCGCCATGGACGCCCACGATCCAGTAATCGTTGATCCGGGCCTTCTTGGGCAGGGGCGTGTTGTCCAGATACTCGTTGGTGACGGAATCGGGAAGTTGGAAGAACTCCTCCTCGAGGTCGATGGCTTTCTTCTTGTTCACCTGCGCAGAAAGCGGCGGCAGGGCCATGCCCAGGGCCAGCAGGGCAATCAGGTACTTTCTCATCGGAACAGCTCCTCCATGTCTATTTTCTGCACATATTCCGTCCGCTCGGGGATGTCGATCAGGAACTGGTCCTTGATCTTGAAGAACATCACCTTCTCCGGCTGACGGTGCTCCAGGAGGTTACCCGTATCCACCAGGCCGTTCTTGTTCCGGTCCTCGGTAAGGCGGACGCAGTACTTGCCGGCCTTCACGTAAGGGAAGAAGACCGTCTGGTCCTCATCCACGATGAAACTGCGGATCACCTTGCTGCGCTGCTCGTTGAGCAGGTCCACGATGTAGCGGTTCTTGACATTCGACATCTCGAGGGAGATGGAACTCAGTTTCTCGTCCTTGGGCAGGGTCACCTTCATCTCCGTACTGTCATTGTAGTACCCGTTCACATCCCGGAACTTCCGGTGGGGAATCTTCAGGAAATAGTCGAAACCGGGCATCAGTTTCTCTTGCGGCATGATCGTGTACCGGCGCAAGTTGTGCGGATCCCGCGTCACCTTGTAGGATTCGACCTTCTCCTGCTGACGCGGGTTCACGGACCGGAAAACCAGCGAATCCCAGGCGTCCTGGATGAGCGGATACTGGAACTCCATCGAGAATCCGTACTGTTCCACGGTCGTCGGGTCCACCTCGCCCTTGAATACCGCGATGGTATCCTGGTGCTTGATGTCGCGCTGGGAACTCTTCTGCAGTTCCGCCCGGAGTTTCTTGTCCAGGGGAAGCTTCACTTCCTCGTCCGTGGGAACGAGGTTCCCGAGGGAATCCGTCTTGTCATAGTTGATCTGCAGGAACAGGGTGTCCGGCATCCTCCGCTGGTCATTCACCCACAATTCCAGGCTGTCCTTCTGCGGATTGATCTGGGAGATGAGCTTTTCAGCTGGGAGGCCCTTGAATTTCAGCGAGTTGATCTTGACATCCGGCGCCATGAAGGTCAGGAATGAGGTCCGCAAGCCTACCCGCTCCTTCTTGACGATGTACTGCTTGGAAGGTTTCTCCCGGAACACGTTCAGTTCTACTTCCGTCTTCCGGGCGAGGCATAGCGCCGTGTCTTTCATGTTGAACTTCTTGAACTCGTACAGGGAGTCGTTGATGACAGTCCTGGGCCGGAAGGGCTCGTCCAGGAAGGCGACGCTTTCCTGGTCGGGTTCATACATGTTGTTGTTGTTCGCATCCTTCAGGGCGTACACGCGGTAGGTGGTGTCCGGGATGTTCCGGATGCTGAAGAAGCCCCAGTCATCGGTCTTCGCCGCCGCATCCGGGCGGTGCAGGAAGATGGCGGAGTCCGCGTGGTCCTTGTACAGAAGGACCGTCGCGCCCTTGAGGGGCTTCAGGGTGTTGCAGTCCTGGACGAGGCCCGTCATGCACATCGAGTCGATCTGCGGCCCCGTGGAGAACACGAGGGTGAACCCCTCGTACATGTTTCCCTCGTTGTTGTCGGCCACGGCGCCGGTGAGGTCCAGCGTGTAGGTCCGGTTGGTGTCCAGGTCCGACTCGAAATAGACGATCAGGGTCTTTCCGGACATCCTGAACTTGGGCTTCTTCTCCAGGGGCGGGGACAGGAAGATGTTGTTGGCGTCCTTGACCGTCACGTACTCGTTGAAGGTGAACTTGAGCTGGGTATTGTGCGTGGGCACGTTGACCGTCCCGGGCAGGGGATCTGTCTTCACGAGCACCGGCGGTATGGTATCCTTCGGCCCGCCGGAAGGCGGCGTGGTGGTATTCGCGCATCCCGACGGGAACATCATCGCCCCGAGGACCAGGGCGGCCGGGATGAGCGGAAGATATTTCTTGAGTCGCTTCATATTCGTTTCATTACAGGTCGATGCGGGACACCGTCTCGATGCCCTCGATGGTGGTGAGCTTCTTGAGGATCTTCTCCAGGACATCCTTGCTGTTCACGTACAGGTCGATATACCCTTCGAAGATGCCGTTGTCCGCACTGAGGTTCAACCGCCGCATGTTCGCGCCCATCACCAGGGACAGGAAGCGGGAAATCTCGTTCAGGAGGCCCATCCGGTCCAGTCCCTTCAGCGAAATCCGTACCAGGAAGGCCTGCGATTCGGCAACTTCCAGCCACTTGGGGACAACCACCCAGTCGCCGTGCGTGGCTGCGATCTCCTCGGCGACCGGACAGGATTTCTTGTGGACCGTGATCCGGCCGTCGGGCGACTTGATGCCCACCACGGCGTCACCGGGAATCGGGTTGCAGCAGGTCGCGATGACGAACTGGCGTCCGTCGTCGGCCTTTCCGCCGATGAAGTACTCCTCCGGCTCCTTGGTTTTTTCCTTGGGAGAGGAGAAGATCCTGCGGAGGAGGGAATAGCGCTGCCGGGACTTCAGGACATCGGCCAGGTTGTCCAGTTTGACGGAGCCGATGCCGATCTTGTAGAAGAACTCTTCGCGGTCGGTGGCCCCGTAGGCGGCCTCGACACGCTGCATCGTCGCCTCGTCCAGCTTGGAACCGTGCAGTTTCACCTGCTCCTCGAGGAGCTGCCGGCCGTAGTCGACCGTCTGTTTCCGCTCGTTCCGGAAATAGTCCAGCACGAGGTTCCGGGCCTTCCGTGTCTTGAGGAACTGGAGCCATTCCCGTTTGGGATGCTCCTCGCTGGCCGTGATGATCTCCACCTGGTCACCGGTCTTGACGACATAGTTCAGGGCCACCAGCCGCTGGTTGACCTTGGCGGCGATGGCCTTGTTGCCGACCTCGGTATGGATCAGGTAGGCGAAATCCAGCACGGTCGCGCCCTTCTCGATGGCACGCTGTTCGCCCTTCGGCGTGAACACGTATATTTCCGCGCTGGTGAGGTCATTGTGGATGATATCCAGCAGTTCCAGGGCGTTCACGTCCGGATTCACCAGGACTTCCTTGATCCGCTCCAGCCAGAGGTCCATCTCGCTGTCGTTCTCGCTCACGTAGCCGTTCTGCTTGTAGGTCCAGTGGGCTGCGATGCCCTTCTCGGCGATGTCGTCCATCCGCCGGGTGCGGATCTGGACCTCCACCCAGATGCCGGAGGGACTGAGCAGGGTGCAGTGCAGGGCTTCATAGCCATTGCTCTTGGGATGCTTCACCCAGTCGCGCAGACGCTCGGGCATATAACGGTAGATGCCGGTAATGATGGAGAAGACATGGTAGCACTGGTCGCGCTCCGACTCTCCGTTATCGCGGTCCGGGTCGAAGATGATGCGGATGGCATACAGGTCAAACACCTGCTCGAAGGGGATCTGCTTGACCTGCATCTTGTGCCAGGCCGAATACGGGGTCTTCACCCGCTTCTTGATCTCATACCGGAATCCCGCCTTCTGGAGGGCCTCGTCTATCGGCTCGATGAAGGCATTGATTTCCTTGGCCCGCTGCTGGATGTTCCGGTTGATCTTGGTGCTGATCTCCTGGTAGTCATCCGGTTCCTTGTAGCGCAGCCAGATGTTCTCGAGTTCCGACTTGACGCTGTACAGGCCCAGCCGGTGGGCGAGGGGGATGAACACGAACATCGTCTCGCTCAGGATCTTGTCCCGCTTGTGCTCCGGCATGAACTCGATCGTGCGGCAGTTGTGCAGGCGGTCGGCAAGCTTGATCAGGACCACGCGCGGATCATCGTTCAGCGTGAGGAGGATCCGCTTGAAATTCTCTGCCTGAAGGCTCTGGGCGCTGAGGTCCTTGTTATCGTTGTCCAGGATGTTCTTGATCTTGGTCAGGCCGTCCACAAGGCTGGCGATCTTGTCACCGAAACGGTCGCGGAGGTCGTCCACCGTATAATCCGTATCCTCCACCACGTCGTGCAGGAGGGCGGCGGAGATGGACTTGTAACCCAGGCCGATGTCATCCACGACGATCTGGGCGACGGCGATGGGATGCAGCATGTACGGCTCCCCGCTTCGGCGGCGGACATTCTTGTGGGCCTCGTTGGCGAATGCGTAGGCCTGGCAGACAGTTTCCAGTTCACGGGCGTCCGCGCACCGTTTCGCGGCCGATGCGTACAGCACCTGCCAGGCACGGTCGATGACCTCGTAATCTTTCTCGGTAAACTCGGAATAACTCATAGCACCTCACTCGGGTTCAAATGGTTCGCATGCTGGAAGGCGTAGGACAGTTCCGCTCCGTACAGGATGATGGTCCATCCCAGGTTCAGCCAGATCATGAAGAGCGGAATGGCGGCCAGCACGCCGTAAATGGCGCTTTGCTTGGCCACCATGACCTGCGTCTCCAGGTAGAGATATTGCACGGCCGTGAAACCGATGCCGGCAATGAGCGCCGCCTTGAAGGCCGGGCGCGTCTTGACCACGGCCGCCGGCAGATACTTGTACATCGCCGTCAGGATGAGGACGGACGCGCCGGCGAACAGGGCCCAGGAAAGGAAGTTTTTCAAGTGCTCCGAGAAGAACAGGCCGCTCGGAACGATATAGTCCAGCACCGTCGAATACACGACCGAGCCGGAGAAGAACAGGACAATCACGAAAGGGGACAGGATGAGGACGCCGAGGCCGATGCCCAGCACCCGGAAGAAACTGCGTTTCTCCTTCGCCTGCCAGACGTTGTTGAACACCCGCCGGACCGTGAGCATCAGCGAGATGAGGATCCACAGGAACGACGCCATGCTGATGAAGCCGAACAGGCCCGATTCCGCCGTGGAGATGATCTTCTCCGAGGCGGAGAGCAGGTCGTCGATCAGCCGCTGGTTGCTGATGTTCGCGTGCAGGAAGGCACTGAACTGGTCTGCGATGCCGATCCCGTTCGTCAGGTACAGGCCGATGGCGATGAACGGGACCACCGACATCATGCTCTGGTAGGCCAGCGCCGTGATCTGGTAGCCGATCTTCTGGTCGGAGAAGACCTTGAGCATCACGAACACGGTCTTGAGGTCTTCCACGCCCCGTTTCTTCCAACGGGACAGGTCGTCCATATTCAGGTACCACATGTCGTGCGTGACGAACCGGACGATCCGCTTGACGACGATGGTCATCCAACGGATCCGGACTTGCATCCAATGCGCGATTCGGTCAAACACTTTCATGGTTCTAGAACAGGGTCAATTCGGTCTCGTTGTCATTCTGAGGGAGCGAAGCGACCGAAGAATCTGGAAGAAGCTTGCGGAACGCCTCCTCGTCCAGGATGGGAATGCCCAGGGATTCGGCTTTCTTGATCTTTTCGGGGCCGGGTTTGGCGCCGGCCAGCAGGAAGGCGGTCTTGCCGGAAATGGAACCGCTGTTCTTGCCGCCGTTGGCCTCGATGAGGGCCTTCATTTCGTCGCGGGACACGGAGAAGTTGCCGCTGATGACAATCGTCTTTCCGGCGAGCGCATCGGAGGCGTTCTCCGCCTTCCGGACCACGGACATCTGCAGGCCGGCAGCCTTCAGACGCTCGATCTCCTTCAGGTGGCGCTCGTCACGGAAGTACTTGTACACGCTCTCGGCGATGACTTCACCCACCTCGGGAACGGCGGCGAGTTCCTCCTTCGAGGCCTGCGCCAGCGTGTCGATATCCCCGAAATGCCGGGCGATGTCCCGCGCAGTGGTCTCACCCACGTAGCGGATGCCGATCGCGAAGAGGACGCGCTCGAACGGGACGTTCCTGGACTCCCGGAGGCTGTCCAGGAACCGCTGCGCCGCGCGTTCCTTCCAGCCTTCAAGCATCAGGAGCTGGTTCTCGCGGAGGTCGTAGAAATCGGCCGGCGTCTTCACCAGGTCCAGGTTGTACAGCTGGTCCACCGTGGCGTCGCCCGCGAGCACATTCATGGCCTTGCGGCCCAGGAAGTGCACGAGCTTGCCCTTGATCTGCGTAGGACAGCCGTCCGTGTTGGGACAGAACCACTTGGCTTCACCCTCGGGCTTCACGAGCGGTGTGCCGCAGTCGGGGCATACCGTCGGGAAGGCCGGGCGCCGGGCGCCGGGCTGCCGTTTGGATTCCTCGACGCCGGTGATCTTGGGGATGATCTCCCCGCCTTTCTCCACGTATACCCAGTCGCCCTCGTGGATGTCCAGCATCGTCATCTGGTCCTCGTTTACGAGGGTGGCGCGCTTGACCATCGTCCCGGACAGGAACACGGGTTCCATGTTTGCGACGGGCGTCACCGCGCCGGTCCGGCCCACCTGATAGTCGATGGACAGGATGGGCGTCAGGGCCTGCTCCGCCTTGAATTTATACGCGACCGCCCAGCGCGGGGACTTGGCCGTGTAGCCAAGCGTGCGTTGGGCGTCCAATTCGTTGATCTTGATGACGATGCCGTCCGTGGCATACGGAAGCTGCTTGCGGGCCGTATCCCAATGGGCGATGAAAGCCTCGATCTCCTCGATGCTGTGACAGATCCGGCGCTCGTCGGAAACGGGAAGTCCCCAGGCCTGGGCAGCCTTCAGGGCCTCGTCATGGGTAGGGTAGTCCACCTGGCCGACCGGGATATGGTACAGGGTGCACATGAGGCCGCGGTTCGCCACTTCCTCCGGGTCCTGCAGCTTCAGCGAGCCGCTGGCCGCGTTGCGGGGATTCGCGAACGGCTGGTCTTCGTTGGCCTCCCGTTCCCGGTTCAGCCGGTCGAAGGATTCATAGGGCATGAGCACCTCGCCGCGGATCTCGAATTCCGCCGGCCAGCCTTCTCCGCGCAGGGTTTCGGGAATATTGGCGATTCTCCGGGCATTGGCGGTGACATCGTCACCTACCACGCCGTCGCCACGGGTGAGCGCCCGGAACAGTTTGCCGTTCCGGTAGGTCAGGCAGATGGCCGTGCCATCGAACTTGAGCTCGCAACACCACGTGAACGGCGTCTCCAGGGTCTTGGTGGCCCTTTCGGCGAATTCCTCCACCTCGCCGATGCTGTAGGTATTGCCCAGCGACAGCATCGGATACTTGTGCGGATACTTCGCGAATTCCTTCCCGGCACCCGCCTCGATGTTCTGGACACCCGGCGTTTCCAGGTCGCTGCCCACGCGCTGGGTGGGGGAGTCCGCCGTCCGGTACTCCGGATACTGCTTCTCCAGGTCCTCCAGCTCGTGCATCAGCTGGTCGTACTCGTAGTCCGACATCGTGGGCGCGTTCTCCACATAATACTTCCGGCTGTTCTCCCAGAGAACCGCCTTCAGCCACTCGATGCGCTGTTTCGCCTGCGTGAAATCCATATTCCGTGCACAAGAGTTGTAATTTACAAAGATAACAAATCTTTCTCAAATATTTATATTTGAACCCCCAATTGCAGTCCCGCCACGAAAGTTTGCATGGGTGGCAAAAAGGCCGTAAATTTGGGCCGCAAATGAAGAATACGATCACCGAAGACAAGAAGTGGAAGATACTCTCGAGCGAGTATCTGGTCCAGAGGCCGTGGCTGACGGCCAGGCGGGATGTCACCGAGCTGCCCGACGGCCGCATCAACCACGAGTATTACGTCCTCGAGTACCCCGACTGGGTGAATATCATCGCCGTCACGAAGGATGGCAAGCTGGTGATGGAACGCCAGTACAGGCATGCGCTCGGTAATACCTGCTACGAACTGCCCTGCGGCGTTATCGAGAAGGGAGAAACGCCCCTGGAGGCCGCCAAACGTGAGCTTCTGGAAGAAACCGGCTTTGCGGGCGGGGAGTGGCAGGAATGGATGACGCTCTCGCCAAATCCCGCTACCAGCACGAACCTGGCGCACAGTTTCCTCGCCGTCGGCGTGGAGAAAGTCTCCGGCCAGCACCTGGACGCCACGGAGGACATCGACGTTTACATCCTGGAGCAGGACTATGTGCGGGAACTGCTCCGAAACAACCAGATCCTGCAGGCCCTGATGGCCGCCCCGCTCTGGAAATACTTTTACGACAAAGACGTATGAACACCATCTGGATCGTACTCCCTATTCTGACCCTCTTGATGTTCGACCTGGGGCTCGCGCTCCGCTTCGAGGATTTCGGGAAAGTTTTCCGCCATCCCTGGCCCATCGTCGTGGCCCTCGTCGGCCAATTGGTCTTCCTCCCGGCCATCGCCCTGGGACTGGCCTACCTCCTGAAACTGCCGCCGGTCTTCTTCATCGGCCTGGTACTCATCGCCTGCTGCCCGGGCGGAAGCTCTTCCAATGTCTTCTCCAAATTGGCGAATGGCGATGTCGCTTTGTCCGTGACACTTACGGCGCTTAGCAGCATCATCACTTTATTTACGATTCCGGTCATCATGGGCTGGGCCACCCGGTTGGTGGGGGAGAGCGTAGGCATCACCCTGCCCGTCGGCAACCTCATCAAGCAGAACCTCGTCCTGATGCTCCTGCCGGTCCTTTTAGGCATCGGCCTGCACTATGCCTGGCCGAAGACGGCCGAGAAGGTGAACAAGGTCCTTACGAAGCTGGCGTTCCCGCTGCTGCTCGTGCTGATCACCGTCTTCTACATCCAGCACCGGCACACGATCATGGACAACATCGGCGTCCTTGGCCTCTGCGTGACAGCCCTCATCCTCCTGGCCATAGGCCTGTCCTCGCTGCTGTCCCGCCTGGTCCGGAACGACGCCCGGCAGCGCCGTACCGTGGTCATCGAAGTCGGCATGCAGAACGCCGCCCAGGCGATCTCCATCGCCTCCAGTCCTTTCATCTTCGCGAACGAGGAAATGGCCATCCCGGCCATCCTCTATTCCCTGATGATGAACATCGTCCTGCTCACGTATGTCGGCCTTGTCAAGAAAAAGAAGGATTTGTAATTAAAAATCCTTAAATTTGCATGATTTGGGAAAACAACGAACAAACACTCATAGTATCATGAAAGATTCCATCATCATCCTCTGCGGAGGCGGCCCGGCTCCGGGTATGAACACTGTCGTCATGTCTGTCGCGAAGACGTTCCTTTCCAACGGTTACCGTGTCATCGGCCTGCACGGCGGTTACAGCGGCCTTTTCAGCCAGAACCCGCGCACCGAGGACATCGACTTCTTCAAGGCGGACGCCTACTTCAACCGGGGCGGCAGCTACCTGCAGATGAGCCGTTTCAAGCCCACCGACAAGGATTTCGAGGAGAACTTCAACCTGGGCCTGTTCCAGGACAACAACATCAAGCTGCTCGTGACCGTGGGCGGTGACGACACCGCATCCACCGCGAACCGCATCGCCAAGTTCCTCGCGGCGAAGCAGTATCCGATCGCGAACATCCACGTACCCAAGACCATTGACAACGACCTTCCGTTGCCGAACAACGCCCCTACCTTCGGCTTCAACTCCGCGAAGGACGAGGGCGCGCACCTGGCCCGCACCGTGTACGAGGACGCCCGCACCAGCGGCAACTGGCTCATCATCAGCGCCATGGGCCGCAGCGCCGGCCACCTCGCCCTGGGTATCGGCGAGGCCACGCACTGCCCGATGACCATCATCCCCGAGATGTTCAACAAGACCGGCATCTCCCTCGACAAGATCGTCAAGCTCGCGCTTTCCACCATCATCAAGCGGAAGATCATGGGCATCGGCTACGGCACCGTCGTCGTCGCCGAGGGCGTTTTCCACGACCTGGATCCGCAGGAAATCAAGGATGCCGGCGTGTCCATGACCTATGACGAGCACGGCCATCCGGAACTTGGCAAGATTTCCAAGGCGGTCCTCTTCAACGACATCCTCGAGAAGGAGTTCAAGAAGATCGGCCTGAAGGTCAAGACCCGTCCGGTGGAGATCGGCTACGATGTCCGCTGCCAGGATCCGATCGGTTACGACCTGACCTACTGCACCGAGCTGGCCATGGGCGCCTATGAGCTCTTCGCCAAGGGCGAGACCGGCTGCATGGTGTATGTCGATGCCGACGGCGAGGCCCATCCGCTGTACCTGAAGGACCTGCAGAACGCCGAGGGCAAGATTCCGCCGCGCCGCGTGAACATCGCCGGCGGTACCTCCCAGAATTATTTCAACCACATCTGCCACTTCATCACGCCGGCTGACTACGAGGCCGCGAAGAAGTATGTCGCCGACCCGGAGACCTACGACTTCAAGAAGATCCTGAACTGGTAGTTTGAAAAAGGTCCTTTACCAGATGCTTCCCCGGCTGTGGGGAAGCGGTAAGTTTGAAAGTGTCGACGCCGCGTCCTTGGAGTATATCCGGGGACTCGGCGTCGATTACATCTGGTATACGGGCCTCATCCGCCACGCCACGCGGAAGAAGGACGAAGGCTGCCGCCCGTCCCACCCCCAGATTGTGAAAGGGGAGGCCGGCTCGCCCTACGCCATCACGGATTACTACGACGTAAATCCTTATCTGGCAACAGATCCCGATGCCAGGATGGAAGAATTCCTTCAACTGGTAAAACGCACGCATCGGCACGGGATGAAGGTCATCATGGACTTCGTCCCGAACCACGTGGCACGGGATTATCAGAGCCATGTCCCGGGTGTCCATTCCCTCGGCGCCGACGACGATACGTCCGTGCACTGGTCACCCGAGAACGACTTCTTCTATTACCCCGGCGAACCGCTGCGCCTGCCGGTACCCTGCAACGGCACCGGCTATGTCGAGTATCCGGCCAAGGCCTCCGGCAACTGCTTCTCCCCGACGCCCGGCATCAACGACTGGTACGAGACCATCAAGATCAACTACTGCGACTTCCACACCCGCACCTGGGACAAGATGTACAGCATCGTCCATTTCTGGGCCCTCAAGGGGGTGGACGGATTCCGTTGCGACATGGTGGAACTGGTGCCGCCCGCCTTCATGCAGTGGCTCATCGCGAAGATCAAGCTGGAATTCCCGCACATCGTCTTCATCGCTGAGGTCTATGAGAAGGAAAAGTACCGGATGTATGTCGACGAGGTGGGTTTTGACCTCCTCTACGACAAGTCCGGCCTCTATGACACGGTCCGCGCCGTCACCTGCGACGGGCTTACCGCGCGGGCGTTGACCTGGAACTGGCAGTTCCTCGGCGATCTCCAGCCCCGGATGCTGGACTTCCTGGAGAACCATGACGAACAGCGCGTCGCCTCCGATTTCTTCGCCGGCAGCGCCGAGGCCGGCTACGCCGCGCTCGGCGTCTCGCTGCTCCTGAACACCGCCCCTTTCATGCTCTACTTCGGGCAGGAAATCGGGGAGCGGGGGATGGATGCCGAACCCTTCAGCGGCGTCAACGGCCGCACCTCCATCTTCGACTGGTGGACAGTCGAAAGCCTCCAGGCCCTCCGACAGTATATCGGCGACAAGCGGAAAGGCCTGAATGACAAGCAGAAAGCAATCCTTGGACGCTACCGGGAAGCGCTGGAACTGGCCAAGCGGCCGGCCTTTGCGGAGGGCCGGACCTTTGACCTCTGCTACTGCCAGGGCGAGGGCTTCAACCCCGACCGCCACTTCTCCTTCCTCCGCTCAGACGACGAAGAAACCTGGCTTGTCGTCTGCAATTTCGGCCCCGCAGCCGACGTCACGATCCACATTCCAGCCGAAGCCGGTACGGAACCGCGCACCGTCACGCTCCGCGTGCCGGAAAAGGACTTCGTCGTCAAGAAGATCTAGCGCCGCCGGAATTCGGCCACGGTAATGGCCGTGGCGATGGCGGCATTCAGGGATTCGGAGCCCGGGTCGTCCGCAGGATAGGGCGGGATGAAGAGCCGGTCGCTCACACAGGCGGCCACGGCCGGAGAAATACCGTTGGACTCATTCCCGATCACAATCACCGATGGTGCCTCCCGTCCGCAGTCCAAGTCCTTGGCATACATGTTTTCCCCATTCAAGAACGTCCCGTACACATGGCCGCCGTCTGCCACGACTGAGCGGCAGAGCGTGGCGATATCCATCCGATGGAACGGCACGCGGAAGATCGCGCCCATCGTAGCCTGGACCACCTTGGGATTGTACAGTTCCACGGTGTCGGGCGAAGCGACGACCCCGTCGATGCCGAACCAGTCTGCCACCCGAAGGATGGTGCCCAGGTTGCCGGGGTCCCGGATGCCGTCCAGGGCCAGGAAGAGCCCCCGGGAGGGCTGGAAGGCGGCCGGGGCAGGCTGTCGGACGACCGCGAGGACCGGAGAAGGGGAGGAGAGCATCGACAGCCGCGCCATCGCCTCCTCGCCGATTTCGTCCCGCCGGTACACGGACACGACCTCGAACCCCGATGCCAGCGCCTCGGAAACCATCTTTTCGCCTTCGACCACGAAGAGTCCGGCCTCGTCCCGGAACTTCTTCTGCGCAAGGGAGCGGACCTGCCGCAGTTCGTTCTTGGAAATGCTCATACCCTGCAAAGTTATATATTATTCTTGTCGATTAATAGCGGAAAAGTGTTAATTTTGTGGGAATGAACTGCAAAAACCTCATACTTTCGATCCTCGCCGGCATCCTCGCCACAGGCTGTGCCACGCAGCGCCTCGCGGAAGGGGAGTACCGCCTCGCCGGCAACAAGATCAAGGTGGTGGGCAAGCAGATCAGCAGTTCGGAACTCACTTCGTACCTCGCCCAGAAGCCCAGCGCCTCGTTCCTGGGCATCCGCCGGCCCGGCGCGCCGTTGGTCATCCACGATGACAGCCAGGTGCAGACCAGCGCCGACAACATCGAGAACCACCTCGAATACATCGGCTATTATGGTTCCAAAGTGACGAGCGAGGTGGAATATCAGGGGAAAAAGGCTTATGTAACCTATATTGTCACGCCCGGAAAGCGGTACACGATCCGCTCGATCGATTTCGAGCTTCCGCAGGACGAAGAATTCCGGCAGGAGTTCGAGACGGACCGGCCGCACATCACCATCAAGGAGGGACAGTATCTGGCCGAGTCCACCCTCGAGGCCGAAACCGTCCGTTCCGCCGAGTTCTTCCGCAACCGAGGCTACTACGGCTTCGACAAGAGTTTCTATTTCTGTGAGGCGGACACCCTCTCGCACGACGGTACGGCGGCCCTGAAAATGGCCATCCGGGACTATCCACGCAACGGCTCCCCGGAGGATGCGAAGCCGCACCGGAAGTTCACCATCGGCGATGTGACCCTGTCCTACCCGAAGGAAATCCCCATCCGGACCTACATCCTCGAGGAGCTGAACGTTCTCCGGCCCGGGATGCCCTACAGCGAAAGGGCGGTCAATGCCACCTACTCCCGGCTGTCGAACCTGTCCGTCTTCAACAGCGTGAACGTCACGATGAATCCGGTGTCCGACCACGTCGTGGACTGCGACATCAACCTCCTGAACGGTGGCGTGCAGGGCTTCAAGACGAATCTGGAGGCCTCGGTGAACTCCACCGGCCTGTTCGGCATCTCCCCGCAGCTCAACTACTTCCATAAGAACTTCTTCCACGGCGGCGAACTGTTCAACCTGGGCCTGAAAGGAAACTTCCAGTTCAAGACCAAGGACAAGATCCGCTCCACGGAATTCAGCGTCTCCAGCACGCTCCGCATTCCCCGGCTCATCGGGCTGCCGAACTCCCTCTTCCGGGGTCCGAATCTCCCGCATACGGACCTCACCCTCGGTTTCAGCTACCAGGACCGCCCCGAGTACAAGCGGACCATGATCACGACCAGCTTCGGCTACACGGGCAACCTGGGGCGGAACTTCTATTACCAGTTCTTCCCGTTCCAGGCGAACATCGTCCGTCTGTTCAGCGTCTCGGAGAGTTTCGCGGAACGGTTGGTGAGTGACCTCTTCCTCCTGAACGCCTACTCGGACCACTTCGACATGGGCATGGGCGGCATGCTCTATTACACGACGGATCCGACCCCGATTCCCAAGCGCACCTATACCTACGGACGGCTGTCGTTCGACCTGGCGGGCAATGTCCTCAGCCTGTTCAACTCCGCGATGCCCACGAACCAGATCGGCCAGCATACCATCTGGCAGATTCCCTACGCCCAGTATGTGCGCGGCGAACTGCAGTTGGGCCAGACCATCCGTTTCGGCGGCGGAGACAACCAGGCGGTGGCGTTCCGCTTCCTGGTCGGCGCCGGGTATGGCTACGGCAACTCCACCACCGTCCCGTTCGAGAAACAGTTTTATGCCGGCGGCGCGAACAGCATGCGCGGCTGGCAGGCCCGCGCCCTGGGCCCGGGACGTGTGCAGCCCTGGACCGAATACTTCCTCATCCCGAGCCAGACGGGCGACTTCAAGATGGAAGCCAATTTCGAATACCGTTTCCCCATCGTCTGGAAGCTGGAAGGCGCCCTCTTTGCGGATGCCGGTAACGTGTGGAACCTCCGGTTGGCCGAATACATGGAAGGCTCCAATTTCTCCTTCGATACCATCGCCGCCGACTGGGGCCTGGGCTTGCGCGTGAACCTGGACTTCATCCTCGTGCGCATCGACCTGGGCGCCAAGATCTATGAACCCTGCCGGCCCGTCGGCGAACGCCTGATCGGTCCCGACCAGTGGCTCAAGTCAGGCAACTTCGCCTTGCATTTCGGCGTAGGTTATCCTTTCTGATAGTATTTCGGCCAGCAGGCCTCGAGATAGGCACGGAGGACGTTCTCGTGCTTGTTGGGCTGCGGCTCGTAGAAGACGGTGCCCTGGATGGCGTCGGGCAGGAATTCCATGTCGGCAAAATGGCCGGGGTAGTCATGGGCGTACTTGTAGCCGTCGCTGTAATTGAGGTCCTTCATCAGTTGCGTGGGCGCGTTCCGGATAGGGAGGGGGACCGGGAGGTCACCCGTTTCCCGGACGAGCGCCAGCGCATTTTCCAGGGCCATGTAGGAGCCGTTGCTTTTCGGAGAGGACGCCAGATACACCGTCGTCTCAGCGAGCGGGATCCGGCCTTCGGGCATGCCGATCTTGGAAACCACCTCAAAACAGGCATTGGCCAGCAGGAGCGCGTTCGGATTCGCCAGACCCACGTCCTCGGAAGCTGAGAGGCACAACCGGCGGGCGATGAAGAGCGGATCCTCGCCGCCCTCGATCATCCGGGCCAGGTAATAGATGGCCGCGTTCGGGTCCGACCCGCGGATGCTCTTGATGAAGGCCGAGATGATGTCGTAATGCATCTCCCCGTCCTTGTCGTAGATGGCCATGTTCTCCTGGATGCTCTCCGTAACCGACTTGTTGTCGATGACGATGGGGGAGCGGTCCCCGAAGGAGTCCACGACAATCTCCAGGACATTCAGGAGCTTGCGGGCGTCACCGCCGCTGTAGCGCATCAGGGCGTCGGTCTCGACGACCTGGATATCCTTGTCCTTCAGAAGGACGTCCTCCTTCAGTGCGCGGTCCAGAAGTATCTGTAAATCATTCTTTTCCAAGGATTTTAGGACAAATACCTGGCAGCGGGAGAGAAGGGGAGTGATGACCTCGAAAGAGGGGTTCTCGGTAGTGGCGCCGATCAGGACGATGGTGCCCGTCTCCACGGCCCCGAGGAGCGCGTCCTGCTGGGCCTTGTTGAAGCGGTGGATTTCGTCAATGAAAAGCACCGGCGCGCCGCGCTGGTTGAACAGGCTGTTCGAGCGGGCCTTGTCGAAGACCTCGCGGACATCCTTGACACCGGAAGTGACGGCGGACAGGGTGTAGAACTCCCGGTCCATCGTCTGGGCAATGATATGCGCCAGGGTCGTCTTACCCACGCCCGGAGGCCCCCACAGGATGAAAGACGAGAGGTTTCCGCTCTCGATCATCTTGCGCAGGACGCAGCCTTCGCCCACCAGGTGCCGCTGGCCCACATACTGGTCCAGCGACTGCGGACGCATCCGTTCCGGCAGGGGAGGGAGCATGGAACTCGACGCGGACATGGGCCTAGATTTCCTTGCTGTAGACGCGCCGGCGGCGCTTGAATTCCTTCTGATACAGATTCCAGAGGTTCTGGACACTGTTGTTGGTCTCCATCTCGGCGTTGGATTCCCCATACTTGAAACCGCCCTCGATGAGCATCGGAATCAGGTCGTTGAAGATGATGGAATGGATGCCCCGGTTCCGGTAATCGGGATCCACGGCGATCATCAGCAGTTCCAGCCCGTCCTCGTGCTTCCAGTAGGTGGACTTGAGGAGATGCCACCAGCCGGTAGGGAAGAGGTAGCCCCGGCATTTCTGCGCGGCGCGGGCGATGGAAGGCATCGTCAGGGAAACGCCGACCAGCTTGCCCGCCTTGTCTTCGATCAGGGTGATGTACCTGAGGTCGATCAACCCCAGATAGGTGTTCACGTAACTGTCGATGACATCGTCCGGAAGTACCGTAAAATCAAATAGTTGGCTATATGCCTTATTGATTAGGTCGAAGATTTTCCGGCCGTATCCTTCCCGGCGGACCTCGCGTTTGGTAATCCGGCGGATGTGCAGGTCATACCGCTCCTGCACGAGGGCCGCGGCGCGGGAAACTTTCTCAGGAACCTGTTCCGGCACGAAAATGCGGTATTCCAGCCAGTCATTGACCTTACCCAGCCCCAGGGCCTCGAAATGGTCCTTGTAATACGGGAAATTGTACTTGAGGTTGAAGGAGCTGATGTCGTCGAACCCTTCCACAACGCAGCCTTCGTTGTCGAAATCCGTGAATCCGAGCGGGCCCGAAATCTGTGTCATTCCGTGTTTCTTGCCGAAATGGACGACCGCATCGACCAAGGCCTTGGAAACTTCCTTGTCGTCGATGAAATCAATCCATCCGAAGCGGACTTCGCGGTGGTTCCAGTCTCGGTTCGCAATGTCGTTGATGATGGCGGCCACGCGACCGACGATTTCTCCATGCTCGTTGTATGCCAGAAACTTCTCGCACTTGGCATACTTGCCCATGGGATTCTTAGTCATGTCCAGCGAGGACATCTCGTCCATGAACAGGCTCGGCACATAGTGCGGGCAGTCCTTGTACAACTTGAGCGGGAATTTCACGAACGCGCGCAAATCTTTGCGGCTTTCTACGGTCTTGACGGTGACAGGCATAGGTTTCAGTTACACGGATTTTAAATCGTACAAAGATAGTCATTTATTTTTAACTTGCGCCACTCACCTAATATTTGTTACACAATTTATATTATGTTAAGTAATGCGAAATGAAATAATCCCCTGCGCACGCAGATTTGAGGAATGCATGAAAATTGAGTATATTTGTAAGTTATAAGATAAAGAAGAATGAGCAGAAAAAAAGTCGACCTGAAACTGGAGAACGTCACCATCGAGGCCGTCGCCGCCGAAGGCAAGGCGCTGACCCATGTGGATGGGATGGTCGTCTTCGTCGATTTCGCCGTGCCCGGCGACGTCGTGGATATCCAGGTTTTCAGGAAGAAGAAAAACTATATGGAGGGTTTCATATCCCGGATAATCCAACCCTCCCCGCACAGGCTCGAAGCTTTCTGCGAGCATTTCGGCGTTTGCGGCGGC
>ODAJ014768032.1_pt1 | contig 22369 bp, 14 predicted proteins | sample 1539241 | NCBI WGS metagenome assembly ODAJ01 (sample SAMN02144231, study PRJEB22623) | gut metagenome | biome: sheep rumen | host: Ovis aries | place: New Zealand | reverse complement strand
ATCAAGCTTGCTGCGCTCTTCGCTTTCCCCTCCCCTTGGGGAGGTCGGGAGGGGGTCTTAGGTCGGGAGGGGGTCTTAGAACGGCATGCCGACGGCGAAGTGGAGGGCATAGTCGCGGCTGAAGCGGGGATGGAAGAGGGGGAAGTGCTCCTTGGCGGTTTCGAAGCTTGGATTGACGGCTTTCATGCCAAGGTCGAGGCGGAGGACGAAATAGCTGAAGTTCAGTCGCAGACCGACGCCGTATGCCACCGCCATCTCCTTCCACAGGCTGCTGACCTTGAACTTGCCGCCCGGCTGGTCGTCATAGTCACGAATGGTCCATACGTTGCCGGCATCGATGAAGAAGGCACCCTGGAACTTCCAGAACAGGTTGCCGCGCAGCTCGGCATTGAGGTCTATCTTCATGTCGCCCGTCTGGTTGATGAAGTCTATGCGTCCGTCTTTTCGGGAATAGCTGCCCGGTCCGAGTGTTCGCACGCTCCATCCGCGCACGCTGTTGGCACCGCCAGAGAAATAGCGTTTCTCGAAAGGCAGGATGTTGCTGTTGGCATAGGGCACGGCAACGCCTATGCGGGCATGGAGGACGAGCCCATTTGCCATTGACGATTGACCATTGACCATTGACCTGCGCCCTTCTCCCAAGGGTATCAGGCGGGTATAGTCAACGTCGAACTTGGCATACTGCGCAAAGGCTATGAGGAAAGCCTTGTAGTCGCCGTTATCGTTCTTGGGAAACTTGAAGATGTTTGCCAAGCCATAGAGGAAGTTGCCTGCCGTCTCGACGTTTGCCTTGAGGGAGTTGTACCTGTCGGCATAGGTGATGCCAAAGCCCATCTTCATGATAAAGAGGTCTTCGTAGTTGTAGCGCAGTATGGCGTTACGGTTCTGGTTGTTGTCGAGGTAGTCTTTTCTGAACGTGCCAGAAATCCACGGCATGGAGACATAGTTGAGGTCGAGGAAGTCGTACTGGTACGTAGTGCTGCCCGTAGTGTTGCGCCATCTGTATCGCCATGCGCCGGTGAAGACGCGGCGGTGGAACTCGGGGCGGTTCTGGCGGTTGTAGCTTACCACGACCTCCGTCTTGGCATTATGCCTGCGCTGATAGTCGAGGGACAGCCACGGCGCAATGATGGTAGGAAATGTCAGCTTGCCCTCCACACCGAATTCGAAGTAGTTGTGCGTATCATATCCCTCCAGTCCTCGGATAGCCTCGAAGGCTGCGCGGGTAGAGAGGCTGAACACCTCGCTGCCGCGAAAGATGTTTCGGTTTTCGTAGGTTACGGACAGCGCCGCTCCGAAGTCGCCGGAGGTATTGGTGCCCTCGGGCTGCACCTGTATGGAATGTGGCTTGCGCCTTGTCAGGCTCACCTGTGCATCAAGTGGTATGAGTGCCGGAACGCTGTCGTTCAGCAGCGAGTCGGCATTGGCAGGCTCCGTAAACGTGATGTTGGCAGAGCGTACCGCCTGCAGGCGTGCAAAGCGGTTGTAGGTGTCCTGCACCTTCTTGTCGCTGTATAGCTCGCCGGGCTGGAAGATGGTATTGGTACGGAGGGTGTTCTCGCGCAGGAAGTCGGCACCGCTGTAGGTAACCTTATTTATATAATATCGAGGATGTAGATGTGGCGCATCCTGCGACTTGGCACGATAGAGCCCTATGGACAACGCCACGTCGGCAAGATGCTGCTGGCGCGAGGTATCGACGTCGAACGTCAGCATCTGCTGGTTGAAGTTGCGGTAGCCGTGACTGGTCAGGAAGCTGGTAAACTTCAGCTGCTCCTCCTTCAGCCTGTCTGCCGAGAAGGCATTGCCGCTCTTCAAGCCGCCGTCGTAAAGTCCGTTGGCACGCAGGAGGGAGTCCATAGAATGGTCTGCCACATCATACCACGTATTGCGCACCCTGTACTGATGGTCGGGCGATATGACGTATGCCACCGTGGCACGGCGGTTGCGGATATACATGGCAGTATCGACGACGGCATTAAGGTAGCCCTTGTTCTCCATCATCTGCTGCAGGTTACGCATACTCACACCGACAAGGGCGGTATCGAGGATGGTACGCTTGCGGGAGAACATGCTGCCTTGTGGCTTCTGCTGTATGTAGTCGAGGTATCCGCTTACGCTGACACTGTCGTCAACGGAACGAACCACGTTACGCTTCAGTATCAGATCGTCATCCTTCAGACCTTTAAGGGGAGAACAACCTATCATCAGCAAGAAAATTGCTGACGGCAGGAACATGTATAGGAAGCGTAATCTTCGCATTTTGCCCGCAAAGATAAGAAAAAATAGTGAAGTGTGAAGAGTGAAGGGTGAAGAGTTTTGGGGTAAAGGGGCATATAACGGAAATAATCCTGCTTTTGTTTTGTCATGTCATTTTTTTTAAATATCTTTGCACGCGCTCTTTATTATGAAGAAAGCTACTACGATATTAAAAATCCTCGTCGGGGTTATACTTACTCCGATACTACTGATTGTAATGCTCGCCATAGCGTTATACATACCAGCCGTACAGAACTGGGCAGCCGACTATGGCAGCGAGATAGCATCCGAGAAGACCGGCATGCAGATATCCATCGGCACCATCCACATAGTATGGCCGTTGGACCTGGAGGTAAGGCAGTGTAAGGTAAGGAGCGCGAAGTGGCAGGCTGTCAGCGACACCCTGCCCGACAGCCCGCAGTTCGACATCTCATTAGGGCGTGCCACAATAGGATGGCAGCCGCTGGCACTTCTCGACAACACCATCGACATCACCACATTCGAGGCTGACAGCGCAGACATAAGACTGAACCTCAACTACGAAGCACCGGAGGACACCTCGAAGACAGAACTGCCATACATCATAAACCTGCAGAAGGCAAACATCACACATACGAACATCTGGATGCTCCTGAAGGGTGACAGCATACCCATTGACGTAAGGGGCATCAGGGCAGCAGTGGAAGACGGCATCTTCGACCTCGGAGGACAACACTATAGCGTAGGGACATTCAGCGGCGGCATAGACAAGTTCAGCGGCTACGGCGCACAGGTAGATACCCTGTCACTGAACACCAGCGTCATATACTTTGCAATGCACGAGAACGAAGACCCTCGCGACACGACGGTAAACATGCAGCTTGCCATCCAGGACATCGGAGCAGGCATAAAGGCAGCGACATACGACACCTACCGCGTAGAAAACCTCAAGACGACGATAACTCCTCTTTACTTTGCCCTACAAGACAGCAAGCCCATATTCTCTGCCGACATAAAGGAGTGTACGGAGACGGTGTATTTAGGAACAATGGTCAATGGTCAAAGGTCAAAGGCGGTAGCAAATTCTTCACTCTTCACTCTTCACTCTTCACTCCCTCGGGAGGGTCTCACCTCCACGTTGACGGCAAAGGTGGATTTGGACACCGCAAAGGTAGTCGTAGATGGTACGCTGCAGTCGTCGGCAAGCAAGATTGCCACGCACCTGGACATGGATTTGGATGCCTTAGACAATGCCGGCAACGGGATGATAGATGCACGCCTGGATGCCAGCATCGGACGCAGCGACGTGCTGAAGATTGTCGAGGGGCTGAAACTGACCGATGCAGCACCATTGCGCCAATACCTGCCCGTGATGCCAATGACTGTCTCGACAGAGGTGCACGGCAACATGCGCAACCTGCACATCCCCTTCGTCAAGGCTGACATCCCTACCCTCGCCTCAGTTGACATCAGACCTTTCGACCTGTCATACCCAATGAACTTCGACAGCCCGATGTTCAAGGCACAGGCAAAGGCGAAGGTAAAGACATACCGCTACCTCAGGGCAGAGGGTGACATAGACGCCACCATCAACGGTGCCGACATAGACTATATCGCCGACATCAGGACCAGCGACGGCGGCACGCTGAAATCAAACGGCACCTTCAACTACAAGACGATGGCATATAACGTGGATGCCAACGCAAGCAGATTCAGGATGAACAGTGCCGACCTGCGCGGACTCGGAATGCCTAACCTGCAGCAATACGGGCTTGCAGACCTGACGCTATCGGGAAAGGTACATGCCGACACCCGTGCCATAAAGGCAACCCTAAACCCTCAAAGCAAGGCACTGGAAGGGGAGATATTGCTCGACGCACTGATGGACGGCAACAAGCCGACAGGCATAAAGGCAACGATGTTCACAGACATGAAGAACATTGACCTCTACCAAATGCACCTCATTGACGTGCCACTGAAGATAGGCATGTGCGGAAACTACGACTTCGAAGTGCGCCAAAGCGGCATAAGGCTGCCAAAGATACCCGGCATGCCAAGAAACACCGATGTGTATGACGACATAAAACTCAACGGCGTCATCGGCGACATCACCATAACAGACTCCGTACGGACATATCATCTCGACGACATAGCGCTGGGACTGATGACACGCCGCGACACCACGAGGGCTGACATTCACTGCGGCGACTTCGAGTGCCTGCTATTGACGCAAGGTGGCTACGAATGGCTCGCAAGGCAAGCCGACGAACTCGCAAGGGTGCTGGACAAGCAGATGAAAAACTATGCCTTCGACCAGGCAGAGATAAGGAAGGCACTGCCAAAGGTGAAATTCTATCTCAGATGTGGCAAGGAAAACCCGATATCCAGATTTGCAAAATACTACGACATAGACTTCGACCGCGTACTGGCAAGACTGCAAACATCAAGGGAGAACGGCATCAATGGCGATTTGCGCATCCACAAGCTGCAAACTGCCGGGTATCAGCTTGACACCATCGGAATGAAGATTAACAGCACCAACATGATACTCGACTCGCTGGGCAACGTCATTACGCCGATGAAGATGAGCTATGCCCTGAGGGTGCAGAACTATGAGCCGAACGACATAGTGTTTACGGCACTCGCTGACGGCGAGATACTCGAAAAGAGCATCACACTGAACACCAGCATCTTTGACAACAACAAGGAACTGGCGCTGAAACTCGGACTTGAGGCGGAAGTGGTAAACGGAGATACTATTTATAATACCAAAGGCGACAACCGAAGGCTGAGGATTCATCTTACGCCCGACGAGCCGGTACTGGGATATGCCAAGTTCAATCTCAACAAAGACAACCACATCACCCTCGGAAAACGGAACGCCGTCACAGCCAATGTAAGGATGAATTCTGACGACGGTATGGGAATAGAACTGACATCCGGCGCCTTCAACCCTTACATAGACGCAGCAGACGACGACACCGGGAAGGAAACGATATGGCAAGACCTGACACTATCGTTAACTCGCATCAACCTCAACAAGCTGACAAGCGGCATACCGTATGCTCCGAAGGTCAGCGGCATGCTGGACGGAGATTTCCATATCGTCATGAACAGCATGACAAAGATGACGGTATCAACAGATGTCAGCGTACAGGACATGATATATGAGAAGTCGCCCATCGGCAATCTCAGCACACAGTTTGTATATATGCCGGAGGAAGAAGGTAACCAGCACTTCGTTGACGGCATCGTAATGCTTGACGGCAAGGAAATTGCAACTGTCATAGGACGCTATAACAACACTTCAAAGAACATCTCTCTGACAACCAACCTGAAGAAGTGCCCGCTGCACCTCATCAATGGTTTCATAGAAGACCAGATCATAGGACTGGAAGGTTCCGCAGATGGTTCCCTCGACGTCAAGGGTACGACAAGCAAGCCTATCGTAAACGGAGAACTGTTCCTTGAGGATGCAAGCCTCTTCAGCATACCATACGGTGTGAAGATGCGCTTTGACGACGACCCCGTGAGGATACAGGATTCAAAACTGCTTCTTGAAAACTTCCAGGTATATTCGTCTAACGGCAGTCCTCTCATAGCAAGCGGTGACATAGATTTTGCCGACCTTGACCACATCAACGTCAACCTGAGAATGAAGGCGGAAAACTTCCTACTTATTGATGCCAAGGAGACGACGAAGTCAGAAGCCTACGGCAAGGCATTCGTAAACTTCTATTGCGGCATGAGGGGCGAATTGTCAAAACTGAGGGTGATGGGACGCCTCGACGTCTTACCGACGACAGACCTTAACTACATACTCAGGGACACTCCTATCACGACAGACAACCGCCTGAAGGAACTCGTTACCTTCACCAATCTCAGCGACACCACAAATATCACCACCGTAAAGCCTGCTGTAGATGGTATGCTCATGAACTTCACCGTCAACGTCATTGACGGAGCCCACGTGAAATGCTGGCTTAATGCTGACCATTCTAACTATCTCGACCTCGTGGGAGGCGGCAACCTGAGAATGAAATATGATTCGGGAGACATCACCATTACCGGCAGATACACCATCCGCGAGGGTGAGATGAAATATTCTCTTCCTGTCATTCCGCTCAAGACCTTCACCATAGCAAACGGCTCTTGGCTGGAATTTACCGGCGACCTGCTCAATCCTCGCATGAATATCACGGCAACAGAACGCGTAAGAGCTTCCGTATCAGAAAATGGCGCAAACAAGATGGTGTCATTCGACTGCGGCGTTGTGATAACCAAGTCGCTGAAAGACATGGGACTGGAATTCATAATCGAAGCTCCGGAAGACCAGGCAGTAACAAATGAACTGGCAATGATGTCGAAGGAGGCACGAGGAAAGGTGGCAGTAACAATGCTTACGACAGGCATGTACCTCTCCGATACCAACACATCGTCATTCTCCATGAGTTCTGCGTTGAACAGCTTCCTGCAATCGGAGATAAACAACATTGCCGGCAATGCCCTCAAGACAATGGACTTCCAAATGGGTATGGACAAGACTACCAGCGATGACGGTTCCATGCATACCGACTACACCTTCAAGTTTGCCAAGCGTTTCTGGAACAACAGGCTGAACATCTCTGTCGGAGGAAAGATTTCCACTGGCAATGATGTATCAGGACAGAACAGGTCGTTCTTTGACAATGTCGATGTGCAATACAGGCTCTCCGATACATCTAACCAATATCTGCGACTGTTCTTCAAGGACAATGTCTATGACTTCCTCGAAGGATATGTGCGTCAGTACGGAGCCGGCTATATGTATAAGAGGAAATTACAACGCCTGAAAGACCTGTTCCCATCCAAAAAGGAAGAAGTGCCACAACCACAAAGGCAACAACGTTAATATATGAGACTCAACATTTTTTCATACATATATACTTCTCTCTGCCTGCTGCTATTTGCATCATGCTCTACCACCTCACATCTGGAGGAGGGAGAACAACTCTTTATCGGATTGGAGAAAATAGACTGGCAGGGACATCCACAAGGGCACCAATCCCACTTCTTAGACACCAAATCAGAAGTAGAGGCAGCACTTGCCACACAACCAAATGGCGCCCTCTTTGGCAGCAGCTATTACAGAACCATATTTCCCTACGGACTATGGATATATAATGCATGGCACCATAAGAACGGTGCTTTTGCGAAATGGCTTACAAAATCTTTCGGAAAGCCACCGGTACTCATGAGCAATGTCGGTCCTACCCTGCGTGCCTCGGTTGCAAAGACTGTGCTGCAAAACAACGGATATTTCTTCGGTGACATTACATACGAGACGAAGGACTATGGCAAAAGGGATTCTTCGGGAATGGCGAAGAAGCAGAAGATTCTGTATCATGTAAATTTCGGACACCTATATACATTGGACTCCATCAGCTACACCAATTATCCGAAAACCATCTATGACAGAATAATCTATGGCGACTCTTTCTCTCCCACAAAGAAAAACAAGAACCTCTCCAGTCTGCGCAGCGGAGCCCCGTTCTCTGTTTCCAGCCTTGACAACGAGAGGACAAGGATATACTATCTGCTAAGAAATCACGGGTACTATGACTACAAGGCTTCCTATACCTCTTATCTGGCTGACACGCTGATAACACCTGGGAAGGTAAATCTTCAGGTACATCTTGCAGACTCCCTGCCAGAGGATGCCTTGAGGAAATGGGTCATAGGAAAGACTAACGTCACCATAAAGCGCGAAATGAGGGAACAGATTACAGACTCTGTTGCCACACGTTTCCTCACGCTGAAATATGCCCGCAAGCATAAAGAAGACAGCATAAAGCCGAAGCCCCCTATCCGACCGAGGATAATTCTTGCTGACACAAAGTTGAGACCCGGCATGCTCTTTTCACAAGATGCCTACGATGAGAGCATCAACGCGTTGGCATCAAAAGGCATATTCTCAAGCATTGACATCTCTTTCAAGAAAAGAATAAAACCAGACGGCACTCTGCATACCATCGCCGACTCTGTAGGCATCAGGCGGGGCAACGATTCCCTTGACACCAGAGCAGGAGCCGGTGTGCTCGATATGTATGTAACAGCTGTACTTGACAAGCCTTACGACGTAACCTTCGAGGCTAACGGCATCGGAAAGACATCGGGACGTGTAGGACCAGGTGTACGTGTAGGTCTTACAAAGCGTAATGCCTTTCGCGGAGGAGAGTCGCTGAACATATCGGCTGGAGCAAACTACGAATTTCAGGTAGGCGGAGGACAGCACATGGGAAACAGCTACAACTTCGACCTTTCCGCAGAACTGACATTCCCACGCCTGCTATGGCCTAACTTCCTGACAAGGACAAAGAACGCCCAGGGCGAAGGAAACAGACACTTCAGACGCAGATGGTACACTACGCCTGCAACAATAATATCCGTCTCTGGAGAGACAATACGCCGTGCAGGTTTCTTCAGGAGGAACATCCTTTCAGGAGAATTCACATATCTTTTCCAACCCACTGCCACCAGCGTACATCGTCTGTCACCATTGATACTGACATACGGACGCACAACGGATATTACTGATGACTACATGGCAAAGGTACGTAATTCCCCTACCGCCATCGTAGCATTGAATGACGAGATGACGCCAAAGATACGTTATACATATACATATAACTCACCTGCGTCTTATCGCAATCCGATATATTTCCAAGGAACAGCGAGCGAGGCAGGAAACCTCTGTGATTTGGGTGCGCTCATCGGTGGCAAGAAGCTCAATGAGAAAGGAAAGAAACTGTTTGGCACGCCATTCTCACAATTTCTGAAGTTTGAGGCAGACATAAAAAAGACATGGACCATTGGCGGCATAGACAGCCATACCAGTTTCGTGATGCACTTCTACGGAGGTATTCTTACTGCGTACGGAAACAACAGCACGGCACCATTCTCGGAACTATTCTACATCGGCGGCGCCAACGACCTGCGTGGCTTTACGATGAGAAGCATCGGTCCGGGTGAAGTACACTATGACGACAGGACATACGCTTATCTGAACCATAACGGTGACTGTAAGGCAGTACTTAATCTTGAATATCGTCCACAACTTTTCGGCAGTCTGTACGGAGCCATCTTCTTGGATGCCGGCAACGTATGGAGCCTCAGACACAGCAATCGAGAATACTATAAGAAGGAAGGGCGTGGCGACCCTGCGAAATTTGATGTCGCGATGGATATCGGTGTCGGTCTGCGATACGACCTCGACTTCTTTGTAATACGCCTGGATTGGGGATATGCCGTCCATACACCTTATAGCAAAGGATTATTCAAGGAAAGATTCCACAGGGCACAAGTATTAAATTTTGCCATCGGCTATCCATTCTAATGTATAGTTTATAATTTAATTAAACGTGACTTCATGAAGATAAAAGTATGCGGCATGCGTGATGCCGACAATATACAACAAGTAACAGCATTGGGAGTTAATATGATAGGGCTCATCTTCTGGTCCAAGAGTCCGCGCTATGTGCAGAGCGTAAGCACTAATGCCGGCATTATCCCCGACCTGAAGAATTCTAACATTGCAGAGCTTGACAACCCTGATGTTTCATACGTCGGAGTCTTTGTTGACGAGATGCCACAGAACATTGTCACCCATGCCTATAATTACAAACTTGACTACATCCAGCTGCATGGTGACGAATCTACCGTATATATTGACAATCTGAAAAAGACATTGATTCCAGACATCCTGCCCGATGTTAAGATTATCAAGGCACTGAGCATAAAAGAAGCCGCTGACATACAGAAATGGAAAACCTATGAGGGACATGTTGACATGTTTCTCTTCGACACCAAGAGTTCACAGTCTGTCGGTGGAACAGGAAAGCATTTTAACTGGTCGCTGCTCGACCTTTATGACGGAGATATTCCTTTCCTGCTTTCCGGAGGCATCGGACCCGATGATGCAGAATCAGTGAAATCCATAGACCATCCTATGTGTATCGGTATAGACCTCAATTCCAGATTTGAAAAATCACCCGGAATGAAAGACGTTGACAAACTGAAAACATTCCTCAAGGCATTGTCGTAAGGAAAATTATAATATATATTAGGTGATTTGAGATTTTTTTTATAACTTTGCACGCGAAATTTTTATAACCATAAAACATATATAACAATGAAAGCATTTGTATTTCCTGGTCAGGGTGCCCAGTTCCCAGGAATGGGTAAAGACCTCTACGAGAGTAATCCTAAAGCAAAAGAACTGTTTGACAAAGCCAATGAAATCCTTGGTTTTGAAATCACAAAGATAATGTTCGAGGGAACAGCGGAAGAACTGAAGCAGACAAAGGTAACACAGCCTGCCGTTTTCCTTCATTCTGTTATCTCTGCCATCTGCCTTGGCGATGCCTTTGACGCAGAAATGGTCGGCGGTCACTCACTTGGTGAGTTCTCTGCTCTGGTAGCTGCCGGTGCACTGACATTCGAAGATGGCTTGAAGCTCGTTTCGCAGCGTGCACAGGCAATGCAGAAAGCATGTGAGGCAGCTCCTTCCACTATGGCTGCTATCATAGGTCTCGACGACAAGACAATCGAGGACATCTGCGCTTCTATCAGCAAGCCAGGCAACATCGTAGTTCCTGCCAACTACAACAACCCAGGACAATTAGTTATCTCTGGTAACAAGGAGGCTATCGCGGAAGCATGTGAGGCAATGACAGCAGCAGGTGCCAAGCGTGCACTGCCATTACCTGTCGGTGGTGCTTTCCACTCTCCACTCATGCAGCCAGCCAAAGACGAACTGCAGGCTGCCATAGAGGCTACTACATTCTCTACACCACGCATACCTGTATATCAGAATGTTGACGCCAAGGCACATACCGATGCAGAAGAGATAAAGCAGAACCTCATAGCTCAGCTGACAGCACCAGTGAAGTGGACATACGAGGTACAGCAGATGCTGAAAGACGGAGCGACAGACTTCGTTGAGTGTGGTCCTGGCAAGGCTCTTCAGGGAATGATACTCAAGATTGCCAAGGGCATTGAGGGTATCACAATCTCCGGCATTGCATAATTCAAAATTCATAACGCATAATTATCAATGCCCAATAATAAGATTATCATATATCAGGTCTTTACCCGCCTTTACGGTAACAGGAATACTACCAGGAAGGAATGGGGAACAATAGCAGAGAACGGCTCTGGCAAGTTTGATGACTTCAACGAGTCAACGCTGAAGCACATCAAGGATATGGGTGTCTCTCATATCTGGTTCACCGGAGTCATACGTCATGCCACCCAGACAGACTATTCTGCTTACGGCATCCCCAAGCAGCATCCTGCCGTCGTAAAGGGTAAGGCAGGTTCTCCGTACGCTATCTGCGACTATTACGACGTAGATCCTGACCTTGCAACCAATGTCGATAAGCGCATGAAAGAATTTGACGCCCTCATACGCCGCACCCATAAAGCGGGGCTGAAGGTCATAATAGATTTCGTGCCAAACCATGTTGCCCGTCAGTACGAGTCAATAGCAAAGCCAAAAGGCGTTATCGACCTTGGTGCCGATGACAACACCAACGACGGTTTCAATCCCCAGAACAATTTCTACTATTGTCCCGGCTGCAAGTTGGAACCTCTCTTCGACATTCAGGACTATGTGGAAGAGCCTGCAAAATCTACCGGCAACGACCATTTTGACAATCATCCAGGAATAAACGACTGGTATGAGACGGTAAAGCTGAACTATGGTAAGGATTATTGGACTAACTATGGTCACTTCGACCCTATCCCTGACACATGGAACAAGATGACCGACATACTGCTTTTCTGGGCAAAGAAAGGCGTTGACGGTTTCCGTTGCGACATGGCAGAAATGGTACCGGCAGCCTTCTGGGCATGGGCTACCGACAAGGTGCGGTTCCTATATCCCAACATCCAATTCATCGGCGAGGTCTATAACCCTTCCGAATACCGCAACTACATTGCTTCCGGTTTCAACTATCTGTACGACAAGGTTGGCATGTATGACACCATGCGTGCCGTCATCTGCGGTCAGGCTCCTGCCACCACCATAACAAGTGCCTGGCAGCAGACTGACGACATCAAGGACCACATGCTCTACTTCCTTGAGAACCATGACGAGCAGCGTGTAGCATCCGATTACTTTGCCGGAGATGCCAAGAAAGGCATTCCGGGACTCGTGGCGAGCGTGCTGATGAGGAGCAATCCCTTCATGCTCTACGCTGCAGAGGAATATGGCGAACGCGGCATAGACAAAGAAGGTTTCTCCGGATGCGACGGCCGCACGACAATCTTCGACTATTGGAGCATTGACACCTTGTGCAGGGCTGCCAACAGCAAGTTGAAGAAATCTGAACAGCAGATTTACGACATCCATGAGAAGGTAATGCAGATAGCCCGCAAGGAGAAAGCCGTGGATGGCGACACATACGACCTTATGTATGTAAATCCTGCCAGCGACAGCTTCAACCCTCAGAAGCACTATGCCTTCCTCCGCAAGAAGGACAAGGAGATGCTTCTCGTTGTGTGCAACTTTGGCGACAAGAAGGATAGCATCAGCGTCAACATTCCTAAGCATGCCTTTGAGTGGCTCTCTATTCCCGAGAAGAAAGTCGAGGCAACAGACTTGCTGACAGATGACAAGAAACAATTTACACTAAAGGCTGATACCGGCATCAAGATGACAGTACCGGCTTATGGAGCGAGAGTGTGGAAGATAAAATAGAGGTGAGAGCAATTTTAATGTTCAATTTTCAATGTTCAATTTTCAATGGAAAAAGTAATACTGACCGGTGACAGACCTACCGGCAAGTTACATATAGGTCACTACGTTGGTTCATTACGCCGTCGTGTAGAGTTGCAGAACTCCGGCGAGTATGACAAGATATTCGTCATGATAGCCGATGCCCAGGCACTGACCGACAATTTTGACAATCCCGAGAAGGTACGTCAGAACATCATAGAAGTAGCCCTCGACTACCTCTCTGCCGGCATAGACCCGGAGAAGACAAACATCTTCATACAGAGTGCCGTACCGGAGCTCACAGAGTTGTCATTCTACTTCATGAACCTCGTAACGGTACAGCGTCTGCAGCGCAATCCTACCGTCAAGACAGAACTTGAGATGCGCAACTTCGAGGGCGGCACCCCGACAGGCTTCTTCTGCTACCCTATCTCACAGGCAGCAGACATCACCCTCTTTAAGGCAACGACGGTGCCGGTAGGCGAAGACCAGAAGCCGATGCTGGAACTGACCAACGAAATCGTCCGCCGTTTCAACCATACCTACGGCGAGACGCTGATAGAGCCGAAGATACTTCTGCCCGACAATGCTGCCTGCCTGCGTCTGCCGGGAACCGACGGCAAGGCAAAGATGAGCAAGTCACTTGGCAACTGCATATTCCTGTCAGACACTCCGAAGGAACTGAAGAAGAAGGTGAACTCAATGTTTACCGACCCTCTGCACCTGAAGATAGAAGACCCGGGACACCTGGAGGGCAACACTGTCTTCACATATCTCGACGCCTTCTGCACCGATGACGACTTTGCACAGTTCCTGCCGGAATATAAGAACCTCGACGAGCTGAAGGCTCACTATACCAAGGGTGGACTCGGCGACGGCACATGTAAGAAATTCCTGCTCAACGTGCTCAATGCCCGTCTGGAGCCTATACGTGAGCGTCGCCACTACTGGGAGCAGCATATTCCCGAGGTCTATGAGATACTGCGCAAGGGAACGGAGGCTGCCCGCGAAAGAGGCAAGAAAACCCTTGAGGAGGTAAAGGCGGCAATGCAGATAAACTATTTCGACGACACCGCCCTGATAGCCGCACAGGCAGAGAAATATAAAGGGGAGTAGAGGCCACTCCCCGGCCCTCCCCAGTTAGAGAGGGAGTAGCGGTTAGTGGTTAGATGTTAGTGGTTATCGAATAAAAAAGTCCGGAAGGTGTCTTCCGGATTTTTTGTGTCCGGGCGGAAAAAAGTTTTCATTTTGTTTGGTATTTTGCTCACTTAATCGTATCTTTGCAGCCAGAAAGGATATAAAGAAAATATGACATCAGAAGAAAAGGTTCATTACTGGTTAGATATAGCAGCATACGATATTGAGACCGCAGAGGCTATGTATCAGACTGGTCGTTGGTTGTATGTGGCCTTCATGTGTCATCAGGTGATAGAGAAAACCCTCAAGGCATACTGGTGTGCTATGCAGCCAGAAGACCCGCCATATACTCACAACCATAAACGTTTGGCTGACGGTTGCGGACTTTATGCTATGATGAGTGAAGAACAGAAGGATTTCCTCAACACCATTACGAATTACAATATCGAGGCTCGTTACCCTGAAGACAAAGAAGCCCTTTCTCGCATGCTCACCCTTCAGACATGCCGCTCTATTATAGACGAAACAAAACAATTACAGCAATGGATAAAAGAACAGCTTTGACCCGTGAGGAAGCTTTGGAGTTGGTGCGCCGCTACAAGGCAGTGATACGTCCGCGTTTCGACGTAGAGCCTCGCGTATTGATGTTCGGTTCCTACAGCAAGGGCAATGCCAATGCCGACAGTGATATCGACGTTGCTGTTATTGTTCCTACGTATGGTGATAAAAAGTTTGAGATATCCAAGAATCTGTGGCACGATGTCGATCAGGTGAGTCTTCTCATCGAGCCAGTCCTTATGGCTGATGACCGTCAGTCGCCTCTTTACGATGATGTGATGCGTACAGGCGTATTCGTTTAGTTTTCCCCCCACCCTGACGGAAATGTTACAATTAATTTCCATATTTACTCCACTTCTTTTCGCTGTATGGCTGAACCGTGCAGCGGGGCATAACTATAAACTTTTCACTCTTAACTGTAAACTGATTCTTACTCCCCCACTGAGGGGTTTGGAATCAACGATATACGCGCTGACGAGGCGCGAAACCATTAGGCACGTTACAGTCCGACAGAGAGGACTATAGCGTGCCTTTTTGCGTGCTGACGCATTAACCTAAACAAAGACTAAAATAATATCAACTTTTAATTATTTATCACGATGAAAAAACTAACTCTATTATTCTTGCTTGCTTTGCTGTTGCCGTTGACAGCGAGTGCCATTGAAGTTGATCAAGTTTTTTACGATCTTGATTACAGTAACAACACCGCAGAAGTAGTTGGTTGTGATGCTGAACTGGGTAGTGTAACAATCCCTGCAACAGTCACTGACGATGAAGGCTATACATATACGGTGACAGGCATCGCAGACAACGCATTTAAAGGACATTTGAATATTCGTAGCGTTGAACTGCCCAATACCATTGTAAGCATAGGAAAATCTGCATTCAGTGGGATTGAAAAATTCACGTATATCAACATACCCAACTCTGTGAAGAGTATCGGAGAGTCTGCTTTCGAGAACTGTAAGAACCTTTCAACGGTGAGCGTTGGGAGAAACAGCACCTTGACCAGCATTGGAAGTAGTGCTTTTTATGGATGTTCTTCACTTCGTTCTTTCTACATTTCCAATTCAGTGGAAAGTATTGGGGCATATGCTTTCTACGGATGCTCGACGATAAGTTCAATCAACATTCCCACTTCTTTGACAAGTATTGAAGCCTATGCGTTCGATGGTTGTTCAGGTCTGACTTCGGTGACAATTCCCAACAGTGTAACAAGCATCGGAAACGATGCTTTCGAGTATTGCTCGGAGCTGACATCGGTGACGATCGGCAACAGCGTTACGACGATTGGTGAATATGCTTTCAGAGGATGCTCAAAGCTTACATCGGTGACGATTCCCAACAGCGTGACAACGATTGAAAAAAGTGCTTTTTATAACTGCGATGGTCTGACATCGGTTACCATCGGTGACGGGGTGACATCAATTGGAAAATCTGCTTTCGAAAGTTGCACCACCCTTGCTTCGTTAACTATCGGCAGTAGCGTGGCTTCTATCGGAGAAAAGGCTTTCTACAAATGCTCGACCCTTAATTCGCTAACGATTCCTAACAGTGTGGAAACGCTTGGGGAGTCTGCTTTCGAGGGATGCTCTGGACTTGCTTCGGTAACGATTCCCAAGAGTGTTACTACCATTAGGAAGTATGTATTTTCTGGCTGTACAGGCGAACTTACCGTAAATTGTAACATCCCTTCTGTATATTCATCATATAGTGAAGGGAAATTCTATGGTTCTAAGTTCAGTTCCGTGATAATTGGGGATGATGTCGAGGAAATCGGAGACTATGCTTTCTCTTACTGCTCCAGCCTTACTTCGGTAACCATAGGCAACAGCGTGAAATCGATTGGTGAGAATGCGTTCTCTGGTTGCCACGGTCTGACATCGGTGACGATTCCCAACAGCGTGACAACGATTGAAAAAAGTGCTTTTTATAACTGCGATGGTCTGACATCGGTAACAATAGGCAATAGTGTGACATCGATTGGGGACAGGGCTTTCTATAAGTGTCTAAAACTTACTTCGTTAACAATTCCCAACAGTGTGAGAACCATAGGAGAGTATGCTTTTGATGATTGTTCGGGCCTGACAAAAGTGGTTATTGGCAACAGTGTGACATCGATTGGAAGCGGTGCTTTCTACGGGTGCTCCGGTTTGACATCGGTAACGATTCCCAAGAGTGTAACATCTATTGGAAGCAGTGCTTTCTATGGCTGGACTGCGTTGACTGATATATACAATTACGCTACTACCCCTCAGGATACATACTTCAGCAATTATTCCGCAACACTGCATGTACTGCCTGGTTATGGCGATGCCTATAGAGCCGCGTATCCTTGGAAGGATTTCCAAACAATCGTGGAGGATGCCACAGATGGTGAACCAATAGACAAGCCGAAACTATCACTCTCGGCCAGTCCTTCCGGCGGCGATGTGGCTGCGGGAACAAAAGTGTACCTTACGACTAAAGCGGATGATTCTGCGGTGTCTGGCGCAAGCATCTACTATACATTAAACGGCACCTCGCCATCTAAAAGTAGCACAGCCTACACGTCTTCCGGCATCACCATCAATGCTTCATGTACATTAAAGGCTGTCGCATACAAAGATGGCTATGAGGATAGTGACGTAATGAAAGAATTTTATACAGTGAAGAATGATGGAGTGGTAATTAACGAAACGAATTTCCCCGATGAAAATTTCCGCAACTTCCTGCTTTCGGAGAGTTATGGTACCGATGGTATGCTGACAGAAGCAGAGATATCAGAAATAGACTATATAGACGTTTCTCAAATGGGGATTAAGAGTTTGAAGGGGATAGAGTATTTCTCGGCTCTAATGTATTTGTGGTGTGATGAAAATCAACTTACTGAAATTGATGTGTCGAAAAATACAGCGTTGGCAGAGTTTTCCTGCTACAACAATCAATTAAAAACTTTGGACATATCAAACAATACAGCACTGGATTATTTAGACTGTGGCCTCAATCAGTTGACTGCCTTGGACGTGTCGAAGAATACAGCGTTGACAGGGTTATCTTGTGACTACAATCAGTTGACGGCCTTGGACGTATGGAAGAATAAAGCGTTGACAGGGTTATTTTGTGATGGAAACCATCTGAAGTCCCTTGACGTGTCGAAGAATACGGCATTGATTTCTTTGGGTTGTTACGATAATATGATTAAGGAAGCAGCAATGGATGCCCTTGTGAATAGTCTGCCTCTGAACTCCACCGATTCAGTTCATACATTCTATGTGATTAATATGGCCGGCAAGGAAGGTAATGTCTGCACAAAGAATCAAGTGGCTGTGGCCAAGGCAAAGGGCTGGACAACTAAATGCTGGAATGGCACTGAATGGGTTGAATATGAAGGTGGAGACTCTGTCGAGCCATTTGAGAAGTGTGCAACGCCTACCATCAGTTACGTTGGTGGCAAGTTGCAGTTTACGTGTGAGACAGAGGGTGTGGAGTTCGTTTACGATGTGAAATGTGATGATGCCGTGAAAGGTACCGGAGCAAATGTTTCTCTTACAAAAAAATACATCGTCACGGTCTATGCAACAAAGTCCGGCTATGACAATTCTGACGTTGCCACGAAAGAGATTAACGTCGGCGGTTCAAGCGACAAGAAGGGCGATGTGAACGGTGACGGCGAGGTAGGCATGCCGGACGTGATGTTTATAGTGAACTATATACTGAACGGGAAGTTCCCGGAGGAGTAAAGCCCCCAGCCCTCCCCAGTTAGGGAGGGGGGATAAGGCTCATAGGGCATATCGGGCTGGGCTAATAAGACCAAAAAGACCAATAGGACCAATACTAAACAAGAGCGCAGGATGCTTGATTGCATCCTGCGCTCTTCGCTTCTCCCTCCCCAACTGGGGAGGACCGGGGTGGGGCTTTCTTTTCACCTCACCGTAATGTGGAAGCAGCCTTGCTTCACTTCGTGTTTTATATAGCAGCGGCCGGCGACGCGCTTGTCGCGAAGCACTTCGGCAAGCACCCACTTGAGGGTGTCGTTACGCACCTGGCGGCGGGGCTCGTCGGTTGTCGATACCGTCTTGTACCGGTTGTAGCCTATATCGAAGGTGGTGCCATAGCGGTGGCAGGAATTTTCCGTCGCGTTATGGTTGAACCTCTGCAGGCGTGCCACATCTTCGTCGGTACGCAGCACGCTGGTCACGATAATCTGGTGCAGGGGAATACCTTTTACATACAGTGAGTCGTAGAAGGACTTTCCTATGTCATGGAGCAGCATTGCAGCCTTCGGCACAAGATACGGAATGCTCTGCTTGAGGTTATCTACGTAGAAATAAGGATTGGCACCGACGAACACCAGGTCCTCCATACGATGCTCTGCCTCCTCACGGTTTTTCGGAGGACGGACGCCGTTTTCGTCGGCTGCTATCAGCTGCACATCGTTCTCGTCGGGAAACGTATTCGAGAAGTCGGGCACGGAATACACCCTGTGGGGCATATCGGTAAGGGACTTGAACGAGGGAGGTTTGGAGAACTCGTAATTCATTCTTGACACCGCTACGACCTTCTTGTCTATGGTTGCCAGGGTGTCACTGGGCAATGGAGCATCGTCTTTATGGGCATAGTCATAGCCGCACCTTCCGAGGGCAAGGATTATGACTATCAAGGTAAACCCATGGAGATATGTGTGTTTGTTTAATTGGAAATTGAACATTGAAAATTGAAAATTAACCATGAAATACTCCCCCCTTATGGCGGTAGCAAATTCTTCACTCTTCACTCTTCACTCTTCACTTTATTTTTTTGCGGCACAAAAGTACAAAAAAATATTGACATATAGAAAAAAAAAGGGTAACTTTGACTTTATCGAACTTACTTCATCACGGAAATACAAACAAAAAGCGATTTTTATTTGTATTTCTCATAATTTAATCGTAACTTTGCCACCTGTTTCGGTGGCGAGCCTGCTCACGCTCGGTCATTCAAACGAGTTTGATGACCCTCGCTTAACCGCAGCCTTGGCAACATTTTTATGACAGAAAAGCATATCATACTTGAAGATATAGACCCTGTTGCCTTCTATGGTGTAGGCAACAGTCACCTCCAGATGCTCCGCTCGCTGTTTCCGAAGCTTCGCATCATGGCACGCGACAACGTCATCCGTGTCCTTGGCGACGAAGAGGAGCTGTGTGCATACGAGGAGGCTATGGACAAGATGCAGAAGCATCTGCTGAAATACAACGTCATTGCCGAAGAGGACATCCTCGACATTGTCAAGGGACGCCAGACCCGCGAGAGCAGCGCAAAGGATGTTGTGGTATATAACCTGTCAGGCAAGCCCATCAAGAGCCGTTCCCGCAACCAGCAGGAACTCATTGACGCCTACGAGGCTAACGACATGGTCTTTGCCATCGGTCCTGCCGGCACGGGCAAGACATATCTCTCCATAGCCCTTGCCGTAAAGGCACTGAAGGAGAAGACGGCAAGGAGGATAATACTTTCGCGCCCGGCAGTGGAGGCAGGAGAGAAACTGGGATTCCTGCCCGGAGACATGAAGGAGAAGATAGACCCCTACCTGCAGCCTCTGTACGACGCCCTGGAAGACATGATTCCGCAGGCTAAGCTGCAGGACATGATAGACAAGCACATCATACAGATAGCACCGCTTGCCTTCATGAGGGGCAGGACGCTGTCGGATGCCGTCGTGATACTTGACGAGGCACAGAACACCACCCCAGCCCAGATAAGGATGTTCCTGACCCGCATGGGATGGAACACGAAGATGATTATCACCGGCGACCTGACACAGGTAGATTTGCCACGCAACAATGTCAGCGGACTGCAGCAGGCAATGGAAATACTGGAAGGCACAAAGGGCATAGCCGTAATACACATGGACAGCAAGGACATTGTAAGGCACAAGCTGGTAACACGCATAGTAAACAAATTCCAGGAATACGACAATATTAACAATCTAAATAAAAACAACGATGGCGAATAAAGCATTAACAAAGACAGAGTACCACTTCGAGGGTCAGACAGCAGTGTATCATGGTAAAGTACGCGACGTATATACCATTAACGATGACATCATGGTAATGGTTGCAACGGACAGAATATCTGCCTTCGACGTTGTGCTGCCAAAGGGAATACCTTTCAAGGGACAAGTTCTTAACCAGATAGCAGCAAAATTCCTCGATGCCACAAAGGACATCTGCCCAAACTGGAAGCTTGCCACTCCAGACCCACAGGTTACGGTAGGTCTGAAATGTGAGGGCTTCAGGGTAGAGATGATTATCCGTGGCATCCTGACCGGCTCTGCATGGCGCGACTACGAGAAGGGCTGCCGTGAGATATGCGGTGTAAAACTGCCTGACGGCATGAAGGAGAACCAGCGTTTCCCAGAACCCATCATCACTCCTACCACAAAGGCTGACGAGGGACATGACATGAACATCTCAAAGGAAGAAATCATAGCACAGGGCATCGTCTCCAAGGAAGACTACGAAATAATGGAAGACTACACCCGCAAGCTCTTTGCACGCGGTCAGGAGATAGCAGCAAAGCAGGGGCTCATACTTGTCGATACAAAGTACGAGTTCGGCAAGAGAGACGGCAAGGTATATCTCATTGACGAGATACACACCCCCGACTCTTCACGCTACTTCTATGCCGACGGCTACGAAGAGAAGTTTGCCAAGGGCGAGCCACAGAAGCAACTGTCAAAGGAGTTCGTAAGACAGTGGCTCATAGAGCACAACTTCATGAACGAGCCAGGTCAGACAATGCCAGAAATCACCGACGCATACGCAGAGTCTGTGGCAGAACGCTACATAGAACTCTACGAACACATCGTCGGAGAGAAGTTCGACCGCTCTACAGACCAGAGCAACATCGAGGCTCGCATAGAGAAGAACGTAACCGAGTATCTGAAGACGCTGTAAGTGAAGAGGTAAGAGGTGAAAGGTGACAGTTGATAGTTGATAGTTGACAGTTGACAGTTGACAGTTGATAGTTGACCCTTATTAAAAGCATGTATAAGCAGGAGGAGATAAAGCCCTACTCAGCAGATGGCGAGAAGGTTGGTCAGGTAGAGAAGATGTTCGACAACATCGCCCCTACCTATGACCTGCTTAACCATCGCCTTTCATGGAACATTGACAAATACTGGCGCAACACTGCCATCAAGGCACTGGAGAGGTATGTCACCGGAAGCGGCACTGCCATCCTGGATGTCGCGACAGGCACCGGCGACCTGGCATTGCTTATGGCAAAGAAGATGCCCAATGCCGACATCACCGGCATCGACATAAGCGAGGGAATGCTTGAGGTGGCAAGACAAAAGGCAAGACAGCAAGACTTGCAGATGACATTTGCAAAAGAAGACTGCAATGCCCTCTCCTACCCCGACAACCACTTCGACGCTGTGACGGCAGCTTTCGGAATACGTAATTTCCAAAACCTCGAACAGGGACTTTCAGAGATGTACCGCGTCCTGAAACCTGCCGGAATGTTCTGCGTCCTGGAACTTACTACGCCGGTATCGTTCCCCATGAAGCAGCTCTTCCACATATACAGCAATCTGATACTGCCTTTCTATGGCAAACTGATAAGCCACGATACGTCGGCATACTCTTACCTCAACAAGACCATCGAGGCTTTTCCGCAAGGAGAGACAATGATGAAGATACTGCAAAAGAC
>ODAJ012122958.1_pt1 | contig 22372 bp, 18 predicted proteins | sample 1539241 | NCBI WGS metagenome assembly ODAJ01 (sample SAMN02144231, study PRJEB22623) | gut metagenome | biome: sheep rumen | host: Ovis aries | place: New Zealand | reverse complement strand
AGCAAATTCATTCGTTACACTAACTATATCATCACCTATTATACCTGCTGTACAACCTGTCAATACAAAGTACGCATCTGCATCTATAATATCAACAGAACCTTGAATAGTTGTTCTAAGTTTATTAACACCTCCAAAAACTACTTCTTTTTCAAGCATATTACTAGATGGTATCGAAACGCTACTAACAAAGCATGAAGATTTATGTCCTGACTGACCTTGATCTGCTGCCGTAGTTTGCATACAGCATCCTGGTCCAGAGTGTAATATAGGACAAACCTTATCTATAGCACCAAGTACAGAATTAATGCCCGCAAGCACGCATCCGCCCTTAGGATTTTCCATAATTTCTGACATCTTAGTTTCCTCCTTCAGTAATATACTTAAATGTATTTTCCTTATACCAAGAATCCTTATAAGGAAGTTTTACATGTTCAGCAAGTTTTTTATTAAATCCAGGATTTTCTAACTGGTCTGCAATTTTATTACCTAAGAATAACAAACCATCATATCCCATGGTTGGTCTCTTTCCATCAAGAACATGAGTTGTTGGAACACCAAGTTTAGCAGCCCATTCAGGCACACCGATAAAAGCATCTGGTTTTAATTTATTAACCAAATTAACCTGTTCAAATGGTTGCATATTTGCTATATCTACAATAAAATCCTTATGAATTCCGTTAAGATATTCAATATCAATCTGAGCATCATCATCATAAGTTGGTGTTTCAAGTCCCACAAGTTCCATGCCAAAGTCATCAATTAAAGCAGCTGCAGCGAATGACCTTCCAGTTCCGCCACATATGAAAACTCTCTTGCCCTGAAGTCTTTCTCTAATTCTTGCAACAAGAGGTTCTATTCTTTCATGCTCCTTGCTTATAATTTCTTCAACTTCCTTTTCCTTACCAATTACTTTGGCAATTCCTCTATACCACTTATCCGTATTTCTAATACCAATAGGCATAACAGTATGTGAATATGGAATATCATAATCTTCCCATAGTGTCTTCATAAACTCATCAGCAAATACTTTACAAATTGATGTTGAAGCCTCTGCTGCAGGAATCTTCTTTATCTTCTCAAGCGAACTATAAAATGGAATATAATTAACCTCTGCTCCAAGTAAAGATAACATTCTTTCCATTTCTTTTTGGTCAGCATAACTAATTGTTGTTGGTGCGAACAAGTTAACAAGACCTTTTTGCTTTTCAACTTTTTCTTTCTTTAAAATATATTTATTAATTGAAATAAATGCTGCATCAAATCCTGAAGCACAAATCTTTGACTTAAATCCTTCACAATGAATTGGAATAATTAATGTATCAGGATATTCTCCTTGTAAATCCTGACAAATTGCATCTATATCATCACCAATAATACCTGATGCACATGATGCATATACGAAAGCAAGTTTTGGATTATATCTATCTACCGCCTTTTTAACAGCTTCACGAAGTTTGCTTTCTCCACCAAATACAACACTTTTCTGATCAATATTTGTTACGATAAGTCTTGGATTTTTAATATTCTTAACACCTCTATGAATCTGTCCAACACGATACATATCAACAGCCATAATAGAGCATCCAACACACCCTTGTGGTGAATGTGATATAAAAACAGAATCCTCTAATGACATTAGAGCTGCCATACTATTAATCTGCTGACACTGAAGTCCCTGCGCAAAACTCCTATCTGCTCTTTTTAAACAGCCTTTTCTAAACTTTTCTTCTACTTCCTTTCCTGTTGTACCTAAATCATTTATTCTACCCGGTCTGCTTTCACGCACACCTGAATATGTTACAGATGCCATATCATACCTCTTTCTAATAAACATAGAAAAACCAGAGGTTTTATACCTCTGGTTTACCCGTTCATTGCATAAAACATTATAATTAATATAACATCTTAAGCATTTAAACTCTAATTCATATTCTTTATTGTACGTTATAATGCATTTTTATATACCAAATTTATCTAATACTCAATTTCGCATTGTGGTACTTGTTCTCTTAAATACTTTATTATTTCATCACTTGGTTTTTTTACAAATTTTATTTTTTCCAAATTTTCAAACTCATTATAATTATCTATTTTACAGCATTCTTCACTATTCGAAGAAATATAATTATCAATTCTAATCACCCTAACATTTGGATGATTTCGTATAATTTTATTAAATGCATCAATATCACGATTACTCATAGGCGTAATATCCAAATATTCCGCCTCCATATTTTCATCAAATGTAACAGCGTATTCTATACATGACGATTTAATAACTTTTAGTATAACTTTGTAACCATCGTAAGATTTCTTTTTTTGTATTGTTTTTATACAATTATTTTCTATATCTTTAATAATTTTATACCTTTCTTTTTTTACAGCATACTCTTTAAATTCTATATTTATTATTTTTGTTTTTTTATTTATATTTGCCTGTTCTACTTTAGCATAAAACAAATGATTAACGTTACCTAAAATAAGTCTACGTTCTAACGAATTATATCTAAGTATCCAATATGAAAATAGTAATAATATTATTATACAAATAACGATATATCCTTTTCGTTTTTTATTCATTATCATACTCCAATAAACAATTTGGGAATTTTTCTTTTATATAATTAATAACTTCATCACTTGGTTTTTGGCTTAAACTAATACTTTTCAAATTATTAAATCCTGTATAATTGTCCAAGTTACAATAATCTTCATAATCAAACCTTTCTAAGCGTAAATTTTCCACACTAGGATAATCCCTACAAATAGTTGACAACGGTATCACTTCCTCATTAACGTTGATTGCACAATATACTTTTTTGATACATTTTTTACCATCATATACAATACTAAACAACGGACTTCCACTTGTATGGTTTAGACTAAACTCCATTTTACAATCAGAATATGATTTGTCATCATATATAACTCCCCTACTATTATCAACTATTCTCTTTATAGTTTTATTCGATAAACCTCCTATATAACTTGAAGTATAATATACTTTCACAACGTTATCCTGTTCGTCTATTTTAACCTTATCAAGCTTAGCTTGATTATAATATTTTATATTAATCAAAAATATTTTTTCATCTAACGAAGCAAATTTACTAGCTATTATTATCAATAATATAATTCCAACTATGCTCAATAAAATCTTTTTATATATTTTTTTCATATCTAATCACCCATCTGTATCGATTTCTATCCTTTGGCATTTGCCGTTTGTCAAAATATATTATACCCTAAATGTTTTAGACACTTTCTAACTTTTTTCTAACTTTTTCTATCTATCTTTTATAAAAACCCATACAAAAAAGCAGATGTTATTTAAAAGAAATCTTTTATAACATCCGCTTTGGCATAGCTTGTCATTATTCGTCTATAATATGACCTGCTTTTATGTTCTTCTTAATTAACTCATCAACTACATCATATATCTTATCAGAACCAAGTTTTGTCTTCTCTTGGCGCTTATAAACTTGCGATGATTTAACCTGATGTAAAATCCAATCCTTTCCACCATTTGAATCATTAAGCATAAGCGGTTGTAGATTATCCATAGCATGAGCATACTTGCTTTCCGCTGTTTCACAAGCCTCAAACTCATCAAATAAAGCAATCATCTCTTCTTTTTGATCTTCTGGCAAAAGTGAATAGATTCTTTCCTTTGCCTTATCTTCCCTTTCTTTCTGCGTTGCAAGACCTTCACTATCATAAGCATAAGTATCACCTGCATCTATTTCAACTATATCATGAATAAGACACATAATTAAAACTTTCGCTATATCAACTTCTTCATTAGCATACTCTTTTAAAAGATAAGCCATAATTGCCATATGCCATGCATGCTCTGCATCATTCTCACATCTACTATATCCATCAATATGAGTCTGTCTATATATACTTTTTTCTTTATCAATTTCTAGAGCAAATTCAAGCTGTTTCTTTATTCTCTCATCCATACTAAAACTCCATCAATACATTAATATATTAAAACATTCAAAAAAATGTCCATCAAATATATATTTATTTTATAAACATTGCATCCCCGAAACTAAAGAATCTATATTCTTCTTCCACTGCATGTTTATATGCATTTAATACATTATCCCTACCTGCAAGTGCTGAAACTAACATAACTAATGTTGATTCTGGCAAATGGAAATTTGTAATAAGACAATCAACTGCCTTAAACCTATATCCAGGATAAATAAAAATACTTGTATCTCCACTACCTGGAATAACTATGCCATCATCGTTCGTTACAGTTTCAAGTGTTCTACTACTTGTTGTACCAACTGCAATAATTCTACCACCATTTGCTCTAGCATTATTAATCTTATCTGCCTCTTCTTTTTCAACAACATAATACTCCGAATGCATATGATGCTCTAATATATTATCAACCTTAACAGGTCTAAATGTTCCAAGTCCAACGTGTAATGTAACATTTGCTATAATAATACCTTTATCTTCAATTTTCTTAAGTAATTCCTTAGTAAAATGAAGACCAGCTGTTGGAGCAGCTGCAGATCCATCATACTTTGCATAAACTGTCTGATATCTATCCTTATCCTTAAGTTCATGTGTAATATATGGTGGAAGTGGCATCTTACCTAACTTATCAAGTATTTCCTCAAAGATTCCTTCATACTTAAACTTGATAATTCTATTACCTTCATCAACAACTTCTAATATTTCACCTTCAAGTAATCCATCACCAAATATAACTTCTGCACCAGGTCTTAGCTTCTTCCCAGGTTTAACAATACATTCCCATTCATCTGCAGTCTTTCTTTTAAGTAGTAAAACTTCAATTGCTGCACCTGTTTCTTTCTTCTGTCCTAGGAGTCTAGCTGGAATAACCTTAGTGTTATTAATTACCAAGCAATCCCCTTCATTTAAATAATCAATAATATCACTAAAATGCTTATCCTCATAATCACCAGTATTTCTATCAAGAACTAATAATCTTGAACTGCTTCTATCTTCAAGAGGATCCTGTGCTATAAGTCTTTCTGGCAAATCATAATAATAATCATGAACACTCATTGAATTTTCACTTAGTTGCTTTTCGCTACTATCTAATACTTCTTTACTCATATCTTACACCTTTATATATTTGCTATAATTCTTTATTACTACATCTTTATATATAATTATAACTTACATAATTTCATCACTATCTAAAACAATTGTAAATGGTCCATCATTAAGAAGTTCTACCTTCATATCCGCACCAAATACACCCGTTTCAACTTTACTTACTCTCTTTTTACATTCATCAACTATGTAATCATATAATGGAATTGCCAAATCTGGTTTAGCTGCTCTAATATATGATGGTCTATTACCCTTTTTACAATCTGCATAGAGCGTAAACTGTGAAATAAGTAAAAGTCCACCACTTACAGCATCTAAATCAATATTACTCTTTCCATTCTCATCTTCAAATATTCTAAGTTTAATAAGTTTATCAACCATCTTATCGGCTATTTCCTTTGTATCATCATCTCTAATACCAATAAGAACCATAAATCCATTATCAATTGCACCTTCAACCTTACCTTCAATGGTAACTGAGGCATGTGCTACTCTTTGAACTATAAATCTCATAATATCCTCTAAACTATTTGCTCTAATACTATATCTTTAACTAACTATATCCAAAATCTTACTTATGTTTCTCTACATAGTCAACTAAACTATCATATGTTTCATCAGTAAATTCTCTTACAGTATCATCACAAGGTGTTAAATCTGGAATAAAAACTGTGTTAACACCTGCTGTCTTGGCACTTTCAATTCCATTTCTAGAATCTTCAAAGGCAATACACTCATCTGGTTTTAAACCTAAGTAGTTAACTGCATATTCATATACATATGGAAATGGTTTACCTCTTTTAACATCTCTTGCTGATATTATAATATCAAAATACTCTCTTATACCAGCTCTAGTCATATAATCATCTGCAACATTAACCTTAGATGCCGTAACAACTGCAACCTTAATCCCTTCACTTTTAAAAAAATCAACAACTTCCTTAACACCAACCTTAGGTTCAATTGGAGTAGTCTTTAGCTCTTCTTCCATTAATTCACGTCTTTTCATTCTTACCTTAGTATATGCATCCATATCGCCATACCACTTAAAAAAACGTTCCGTTGCAAGTTGGTGATCTGTACTTCTAAGCGTATATACTCTGTCCATCTCCATAGGATATCCACATATATCTGCTGCCTTCTTCCAACACTTTACATATATTTTCTCTGTATCTATTAATGTTCCATCAAGGTCAAACAAAGCTGCCTTAATATTACTTAAATCCATAATTATCCTTTCAAAATATAAAAAGAAGCGAAAACCTCCGCTTCTTCCTATAACTTAACGCATTATGCGCTCATCCCTAAGTTTAATAATAATTTTAAATTATTCTGCTGATAAGCCGTACTTTTTATTGAACTTATCGATACGTCCACGAGCTGAAAGTGCTTTCTGCTGTCCTGTATAGAAAGGATGGCAAGCTGAGCAAATTTCTACGTGAATTTCAGGCTTTGTTGAACCTGTTGTAAAAGTATTACCACAGTTACATGTTACTGTAGCTTCGAAATACTCTGGATGAATTCCTTCTCTCATCGCGTTCACCTCTCAAAAAATATGCTTAATTTAATACTACATTGTTATTTAACAACTCTATAACTTTACCATATATCAAAGTATTTTGCAAGTATTTTTACGAAAACAATATTTTTAATGATTTACAAATAAACACGTAGGTAACGCCATCACATAAGGTGCTGTAAAAATAGCCATAATTATAGAGATCTCCTTCTTTTTTCTCTCTGATAAACCCGTTTTAGCAAGCGCAAATTTCCTGTCGAAAATATAAATACAAACAGCGGCTACTATTATAGATATAACAGTCCATAATAATGCAACCCCATTATCAAACGGATTCCACCTCAACGCTTCTCCTACTTTTGAATCATCTCCATTAAATAATCCAAATGTCCCCGTAATCATAACTATTGCACCTATAAAATCTGCCAAAAAACCACACATCCAAACTTTAATAATACTTTTCAAATACTTATCTTTACGGTTTTCAACTTTCAGCACAGCAAATGCAACCACTAAAACAATTGAATCAATTATAAAATTTGCTGGAAGTGTTAAAATCCAAAGTTGTGGAATATACATAAGTAACCATATTGGTAATATAATATTATTTAATTTATATTTCTTCATTACGTCTCAACCAATATATTAATCATTGATTCATCAGAAAAATGCCTATATGACTCATAACATTCTTCTCTTACTTCCATAAAATACATATAAAATTCCGGTTCTTCATCATCTATTTTCGTATCATTCAACAAATCAATTAATATAGCAAATTTCCTACTTTTATATTCTTCAAACTGTAATATCATAATTGCAATAGTTCTTGCTAAGACATTTATTGTATTTCCTTTTTCATAATCTATATCATAATTTTTTATTGCATCTGGGCCAAAATACAAACCATTACTCTTAAATTCCAGCGTTACGACATCCGAAAATTCATCTTTTGAATATCTAATTTTCTTTCTTCGATTTCTTTCTCCAAACCAAGCATAATCCGTATACCACACACTTTCATTATACTGTGTTATGCCATGCCATAATTTCAATTTTCTAGGTATTTCATTTTTTTTAATGATTCCCATATACATATGAATTTCATTTTCCAATTTCATTGTATTTATTTTACTTTGTGTACCAACACTTATTTTAATCATATATTTTACCTCGCGTTTCTTAGATATCTTATAGCTTTTGTTAGTGCTTTTTTAAACGCCTGACTCTTCATGATTTTCCTAATAGCTTTAGGAGGTTTAATTTTGGTATTTTTTATTAGCCATTCACCAGTTTTATAATACATATATTTAAATTCATAGTTTTTATCAGGATGAAAATGAATTCCAGTCAATTCATCATTTGCAGAATCTATTTCAACATCGATTCTTCCATCTGTCCCCCTAACTGGAAAGTCTTTACTAGTTTTATGATCAGATTTATTCTTTTTCTTTTGATTAGGTTTTCTTTTATTTTTAAGTCTATTATTTGTTTTACTTTTATGATTATATTGTTTGGCTATATTATAATTCAATTCATCTAATCTATCTTTAGTCGCATCATGATGTTTTTTTGCAACATAAACCGTTCCAACTGTAATCACAACTCCACCAAATAAAGCCGCCCATCCCGTAGGATTCCAACCATTTGCAGCGCCATAAGAAAACAATGCTCCTGCCGCTGGATTATGACCTGTAGGATCAACATAATTTATCGGATTACCCACGCAATATGTATAATAATTCCATGATTTTGAATCATCCTTAGTTCCTCTATAAGTATCCTCACTCAAGAACACATCTTCATCTGAATCGTAAAATCTACTATTTAAATAATACAATCCTGTAAGTTCATCATAAACTCCACTAGTATAACATATTTCATTATCAACGCAAGAATCAAATCTTTCTTTTGTTTCACCATAATCTGAATAATCATAAGATTTAATACAATTATCATCCTTATCTATCAGATTTTTTACACTTCCTTGAACATCCTTTGAATATAAATATCCTTTTTGTGAATCTTCATTAAATCTTACTGTAGCTATAATATTATCTTGATTTCCAATAATATTTTGAGATAATTTTTTTCCATCATCGTCTGTGGTATATAACAGCAACTCTCCTTCATAATAATAATTGGTTATAGTTTTAGACTCCGTGTCTCCATATAAGGTATCCTCTTTTCTAATACGCTGGCCATTACCATTATACTCATTATGTTGAGATGAAACTATTTTTTCATCTTTCTTTATAACAACATCTGTTAATTGATTTTCCACATCATAAGAATATTCAACATCAGTATAATCTTCACCGCGACTTTCTTCTATCTTATTGCCTTTTTTATCATACCAATACCTATTTGAATATCTTTTTTTGTTTCCACCTATTTTTTCTTCCGTACTCGAACTTATCAATTGATTTAACTTATTAAATTTATATTTATTACTCTCACTACGTAATATGTTATTATCACTTCCATAAATATATTTTTCATCGATATTCTCAGAAACTCTATTACCTTCATCATCGTAACTATACTCAGTTTCTAATAATTTATATGTTAAATTATCATTCTTTACAGATTTTACCAACTGATTAAGATTATTATACTCATAACTTACTTCTTCATCCTTACTATTATTTTCATAATTAAATATCTCATGCTTATAAGTGATATTTGAGTTCTTATCATAAGAATAGTCATACTCTTCAAGTATTTTATCTAAATTGTTACTACTTGAATATTTCATAGAAGTTACTCTATCAAACACATCATACTCAAAATTTTTTTCAATATAAGATGTACCACAATTCAGAAAATCATTATAATCTCTTATTTTTTTAATCTTTCCACTGTTATAATAAACATACTGTCTAATATTTGTTGTTTTATCTTCTGATAGTAGTCCATCAATTCCAATAATCCATTTATCCTTATTATAAATAAACTTAATTCCTTTTAATTTATCTTTCTGATTATTGGGATAATATATTTTTTCAATATCGTCATCGACATTATACTCATATTTCAGCTTATGAGAATTAATAATACTTTCACTAGGTTCTGATGTAGAATCAACCTCTGAAATAGATATTATTCTTCCATACGAATCATACTCACAAAATGTATATCTATATGGATTGCCTGCTTTCTTATCAATTTCCTTAACTATATTTCCTTCAAAGTCATATGTATATTCAACTTCATTTTCTAATTCATTTCTTCTACTATTAGTTACATTAGAATTTATATTTGAATATGTAGATTTTTTAATTTTTCTACCATAAACATCATATTCATATGTAATATAAGACTTATCACCATATGTTTCTTTTATTACTTGTCCCTTATTATCATACTCATAATCTTTTCTAATCGATCCATCTGTAGAACTTTCAATTTCTGAAATCAACTGCTCTGAACCATTTGAAATACTTTCTATGGTTCTTCCATTTTTATAAACTGTCTTATCAATAACTTGATTAAATCTATTATGATTATACCTATTAACTTGATTATAACTATAATCAACTTTTTTATCGCCAGATTCAGAAACAGAAATTATCCTTCCCTGTTCATCATAACTATAGTTTGTCTTATTTCCATTTGCATCCATAGATAAAATAAGATTACCAGATTTATCATATTCATTTTTGGTTACAATTGAATCCTCTCCAACCTTAAATTCATTTCCTAATAGTTTCGGATTAATAATAGTAGCTGTAAGATTACCTTGACTATCATAAGTTGAAACACTTAACTTACCATCATCAATCAAATCAGGATTTGTCTCGCCCATGCCACAAACATATGTAGTGTAAACTTTTCCTTTTTCATCATAAGTATAATCTGTATAGATACCATTTGCTAGCTCTCGTACTATTCTACCATATGCATCTTTATAAACTTCTGAAACAATCTCGCCTTTTTCATTTTTAGTAGTAACCACATTTAAATTTTCTAAAGAATCCTTGGTTATTCCGTTATTTCTACTAATACTTCCATAATTATAGGATATGCTTGTTTTCTTATAATCTTTACCAACACATAATTCTTTCCTTATGGCTCTATTCATAACGTCAAAGTTAGTTTTAGTTACTCTTCCTTTTTCATCTATTTCTTCATAAATATTTCCATTCTTATCATACTTTGTTTCTGTAGTTTTTATATCTTTTTTTGATATACTTATACTTTTATTATTTCTAATGAAATCATCATAAAAATATAATATCACAATTATATCTGTGTCTTTAATGATTTCTCTAATTTCATCTGGACTTAACTCATTCTTGGAAACAGAATCTATTATTTTTTCTTCCACATTAGTAATATTATCAATTTCTATTTTAACATTACCAGCCTCATCATAAACATACTTAGTCTTTTGTTCAACCGTACCTTCTTTTGATTCTTCAATATCTGTCTCACCATTTGAATCATACGAATTTTTTTCACTATATGAATTTAATGCTGTATCTTCAAACGCTGCACTTCTAGCATTATCACCCAATAGTTCTTTACTTGTTACGACCTGACCATCATTTCCGTATTTATTTAATGTTATAGTATTGTTAATATAATCTATTTCCCTTATTATATTGCCTTTTTTATCATATTCGTATTTTTCATTTACTGTAACTTTGCCTGCAGCATCCGTACTTTTTACTGTTAATGGCAAACTTTTAAGAGCATATTCATTCTTATCATAATCATATGTATATTCTGTAACATTTCCTAATGAATCTGTTGTCTTTTTAACATTTCCAAATATATCATACTCTGTCTTATCATCAAGATTATTGTTTTTATAAACTACATCATTTCCAATCAAAGCATAATATCCATTATTATTACTTGTACCGGAAATCAAATATTTATTATTCTTATCATATGAAATATTTAAAACATTACCCAAAGAATCCTTTATTTTTTTTACCAATCCATCTTCAGAAAATGTATATTCTTCCTTACTTACTTTTGTGTTTTCATCTAAACAATGATAAATATTTGTTTTATTATTTACGTAAGTATTACCATTCTCATCTTTTTCTTCCGAATTAGTGTATTTAAACTTATCCATTTCCATATTTGGATAAACTATACTATCAAGTTTTGTATCATTATAATTTAAAATATACTTATTATTTTTTGCATCATAAATAGAAGTTAAGAGATTATCTGTATATTCATATTTATACTCAATCTTACTATCATTTAATCCGTTATAAATAGCCTTAATCAAGTATCCATTATCATATACATACTCAAAACTATATTCTAAATCTGTATCTTTGGCTGCAGTTACTTTTACAAGTAAATTATCAGTATTATATTCATATATAGCTTCCTGTCCCTTACTTGTTTTAACAGCAGATATATTTCCATTTTTATTATATTTTATATAGACAAAAGTTCCATTTGACTCTTCAATCAACAACAATCTTCCATATTCATCAAATCTATATATCTTGCCATCTTTAGTTGTTAATTTATAATATACGTCTAACTCTAGTTCTTCATTTTTCTTAGCTCCAGTTACTTCATCAACTATATTTCTTTTTATAACATCATCATCTATTGTTATAAGTAAATCTGGATTTTCATTACATTTATATTCTTCTTTATCTTTTTTAAATGAGTATACTGCCTTTGTTCCATCAACAAAGTAAACATCATTATCTTTCTGTGATATATACATATCATATGACTGATTCCAACCATAACCCATCGATGACTTATAATCATTCTTTGAATTATATACTCTAGTTATTTTAATAGGTAACTGAGGTGCTGGAAGATAAATATCATCTTTGATATATGAAATATTTCCATGCGATAATTCTACCGAACTCATTCCGCCAGCAATTTCAAAAGACTTATATTGAAAAATATTACTTAGTCCCATTCTGCTACTAAGTATTGTTTCCGATAACGTCATAGAACTAATTTCATCAGAGAAATCACTATATTGCTTTTCGCCTTTTACTTCCTTGACAGCTCTAATTATATAATAATATGTTTTTCCTTCTTCATTCGTTAATTTAATTGCGCCCTTTGAAGTATATGTATTTACATATGTATCCTTTCCTATTACAACACTTGGAGTTAATGATCTATATACTTCATACTTAATATTATTTTTATATTTTCCACCCTTTGTTGAAAATCGTAAAATAGTATTTCCACCAATTTGCTCATTTGCATAAACATCTACAGGTGTATATAAATCAAGTTCATAATCTGACTTTTCATAATAATAATTATATTTAACTTCTTCAGATATATTTCCACCTTTATCAACAGCTCTAATTGTTAATAAATACTTTCCATCTACTGACAAATCTGAGGATGCCAACTGTCCTTGACCCTCTTTACTATATCCTAATCTTTTAAAGCTACCATTATTAACTTTAACCTGTATTTCTGACAAATAATCATCTTCAAATCCAGACCATTTAATTACAGGCAATTCACTTGATACATTATTTTCTGTTGTCTTAGGAATAATAGAAACCTTCCCTTTTTGTGGTACTAAAGTATCTCTATAATACATTAATGTCATTCTCTGTCCATTTCCAGCTTCATCTACTGCACTTAATTCAATTGAATTTTCACCTTCTTCAACATCTTTTAACTCTATTTCTCCATCTACATTTTTTATATCCAATAATTCATCATTTAAATATATTTCATATTCATCTAATGTACTATCTGTAAATCTATATTTTAACTTTGGATTATCTTTTGAATTATCCATTTTGTTTTCATTAGTATTTGGATTAATGCTAGCAGTTATATCTGGATATTGATTATCATAATAATATGTATAACTATTTTCAGAACTAATATTTCCAGCCTTATCAATAGCTCTGATTTTTACGGTATTTGCCTTTCCACTAACAAGACCCGTTACTCTATTCTTACCACTTATTGAAGCTCCTAAAGAAGTATATGCCCCATTATTAACACTAATCTGTACATTATTTAAATTATCTTCTTTAACATTCCATGCTATTTCTGGTAAAACATTTATATAATCATAATAATCGTCTTCAGGATAAATTAAAGATGAACTAACAACAGGTTTTGTCTTATCAATTACAAATCCCGAAGGCTTGCCTGTACCTGTCACCCCACCTTTATCAACACCACGTACGTAAACTTTATATTTTCCATCCTTTAATTTACTTACATCTATTGATGCATTCCCAGATGCAGTTGTTCCAATCTTTGTTGAATCTGAATACTTTACTACTGTTTCATCAGAATCTGATAAAACAATTCTATATTGTACATAATTTAATGCATGCGAACTAATCCCACTCCAAGATACTTTTAATTTTTCTCCTGAAGCAAGATGATTTCTACTTGTATTAGCTGCGCTAACAGCAGTTACACTATTTGCTGTACTTGGTCCTTCATAATGAACAACTTTTAATGTTGGTTTACATGATGATGCTCTACAACCATAAAACTTTACATAGTTCGAAACATCTTCCTTCTCTGCTCTAAATAATAATCCATAATTTGTATGACCATCACCAGAATTATTTGCAACATTTTGAACCCATTTCTTTAAATTAATTTCATGTTTAGTTTTATCTTTTCCTTTAGATTTAAAACTTGCAAGATTTGGACTTGCTCCTCCAGGCTGCTTATTCCATGTGATTTCATTACATTTAAAACTTCCTGCCGCAGGTTTAACTAAAATATTTGTTCCACTTGAACTATTAGAGCCTTCATATACCGTAAGAATCGCACTATCTATATATCTATCCTTTACTGCACTTTTTAATTTTGAAGTTCCAAAATAAGTACGGAATAAACCTTGTTTTCCTTTCCCAACAGAAAATGTAGTTACATCCTTACCAAAAAAATTAGTATTAGCCTGAGCTTTTAATACATATGCATCTGGTAAATCACTTACTCCACTCCATGATACTGTCGGATCAATTACAACTGGATATTTCGCCTCATTTAAATATTCTTCATCAACAACTAATCTTAATACATATTTATTATTTTTTTGATTATTATTATCTTCACTCTCATCACTTGTCTTTATTAATTCATAACAAATATCTTCCGAATAATTTTCCTCCGAAGCATCATTCATAAACGGTGCATCTATAACACCCAAGAACTCATCATTTTCACTCGAATATAATCCGATTCCACCTTCTACTGGATTTATCTTTGCATACATATCCTGTAGTGAAATACTAAATTCAAATTTATTTGAATTTGGTTTTTCGTTAAGAATAATTGTTTCCTTAACGCCGTGCATTAAAGATTCATATTTTACATCTATACTCTCTTCCTTATCCGTATAGTTAACTACTACTTTCTTATTTTCAGTTTTACCTTCTTCATAAACATTATCTACTTCCTGATTATCTAAAGAAATATTTGTTAATTCTCCAGATAGTGCATTTGTATCTAAAAAACTATCTTTATCATCTTCAATATCATTATTTTCAGATTCTATATTTTTATCTATATTTTTATCATCAATAATGTTTCCTTCACTAGTTTCATCATCTACGTCATTATCATTATTCTTTGGAGAAAACGAAATAACATACTTATCCTTTGTCATTACAATAGGTGTATCTTCAGTTACATTCTGTGGAATAAACTGCTTAGAATCACCCTCTTTATTTACAAACTTATATTCACTTTTTTCATTCTTATCAACCTCAACAGACTTCACTACTTCTTTCTTATCATCTGTTTTTAGTTTGACTAATTCACTGTCATACTCTTCATATTCACCATTTTTATTTTCATAATAAATGTCTTCTGTATAATATGTTGTCTGTTTCATTCCATTAGACAATAAAAGAGTAGAAGAATTCGATGTTCTTTCATCAACTAATTCTTCTACTCCCACGATTGCTTCATCTATATTTTCACCCTTATTAATGTCTTTTTCAATTATATTTTTTTGTTCACCCACTCCCGTTTTTTCATCAACATTAATAATGTTATCTGTTGCAAAAACGTTTACAGTAAACATACTTACCGCCAACGTCAAGGCAACTACTTTATTAAATTTTTTCTTCATTTTTTTGCCTCCTTTTTATAACGTAAAAAAAATAATAACATAAACATTTTTATATGTCAATTTTATTTACTCAAACTCCAATTTTTTATGATTATCAGCATACTCTAATGCCTCTTCTTCATGAGAACTAATAATAATTGTGCTTCCATTCTCCGCATATTTGCATAGAAGTTTTAATACTTTAACTACATTTTTATGATCCAAGTTAGCTGTTGGTTCATCCATTATTATATATCTAGGTGAATTTATAAGTGTCCTAGCTATGGCCGCTCGTTTTAATTCTCCGCTTGATAAACTTGATGGAAATTCATTTCTTAATTCATGTAATCCCAATTTGCTTAAAAGTTCTTCAATTTTTTCCTCGTCAACTTCTGCACCTTTTTTTAAATCATTATTTAATCCATATACAAATTTCAAATTATCAATCACTGATAAATACGGAATAAGTTCAATGTTTTGAGTCATTATACCAAGATGCTTTTTTCGAAATTCTGATATATCTATATCATTTAAAGCGGTTATTTCTACATCACCAAAATATACTTTACCTTCTGTAGGCTTTGTAAGACCTGAAACAATTCTAAGAAGAGTACTTTTACCAACTCCACTTTCTCCGTGAAAAACTGTAAACTTTCCTTCCGGTATATCATATTCAAAATCTTTTAAAACCACTTCTTCTCTTGTATTTCTTTTATACTTTTTTGTTATTTTATCAATTCTTATAATCATATCTTCCATCCAAGGTAGGTTTAATAATCTTAGTTTATTACTTAATCACTTCTTTAGGACATACCTTATTAATTCTCGTATATGCACATATTGGACCAAGTATAAATGTAATTAAAAAACCATATAACGCTATAATAATTTCTTCCTTTATCGTAGGTGAAACAAGTGGAATCTTATTTGTATTCTTTATAATTTGATAAAGAACAACGTAAAAAACAAATCCCAAAATCACACCCAAACAAGCTCCAGCAAATGATATTATAGATATTTCACTAATCAAAAAATGTTTTACTTTTCTTCTACTAATACCAATTGTCCTAAGTATTTCTATTTCACTCTTTCGTTCATTAAGAGTAATATAATATATAAAATATAAAAGTAAGATACTAACAACAACAATCAAAGCTATAATCAAAATATAAACAGTACTCATTTCTTTAAGTCCTGATGATAATTTTGATGATACCATATCAGTTGTTACTATATCTATTCCATCTATACTGCTAAGTTTACCAACAATTTGCTGAATTTGTGATTTATCTATAACACTAATCAATACAGCTGATATGTCATCAGCTCCAACTTCTTTTACAATACCTTGTCCAGCCTTACGGGCTTTATCTATCATAACAGGCATGTTTTTTCTAGATACAAATACCGTATTATCCATCATAGAGCCGCTTTCATCAAGTATTGCTGATACTTTATATGAATCACCAAACATCTTAAATGTTTTATTTTCTCTTACAGCAACTCTATCGCCTGCTATAATTTCTCCCTCATCTAATGAGTTGATGAATTTTTTATCCATCCAAGGAGTAACTGTAAAATCAGTATCAATATCTATACCTATTATTTGCGCACTTTGATCACAGCAGGAAGCATCTAATGTCATTAGAAATGTCTGAGTCGATATTTTATCTATTCCATCAATGCTTTTTATTTTATCTACAATAGAATCATTCATATAAAAATAACTCTTCTGTGTAGTTAGAAGCATTCCTTCTATTTCACTTCCATAATTTTTTGGAACAACTATTATATCAGCTCCCATTCTATCTACAACATTTTCACTTCCATGTTTCATACCAATAATAATCAGGCTGGTCATAATTAGCGAAAAAGAAACCACAAAGCCTATTACAACCAGCCCGATACTACGATAGAATTTGGAACTTATACTCTTTAATATTAATTTATTAAAAGTTACCATTCTATTCTTTACCTTTTTAATTTATGCTTTTTTTACCTGAGTTAAAGATGCTAAGAATTCAACTACTGTTAAAATTACTATTGCAATACCACTAATTATAAGTAATGGTTTTGTAGTTGCATAGCAATTCATTGTTTTCATCTTACAAACTGGTGCAATCACAGTTGGAAGAATAATGAATACAACTCCTAAAACCACCTGTGCTAATGATATTAAATTATTTACTGATATTTTATCAACAGCAATCTGAATAAGTGCAGTTAGTATCAAAACAATACTAAGTACGATTGCAATATGTTTTGTCTTATGACATTTTGCTTCCATCTCTCCCATTGAGCCACATACATGAGCATATGTAAATAAACTTACTAAAACAAATATAGCCTCTAAAAATAATAATGCGTTAATAATTCTTCTTGATTTCATAATCTATTTCACTTCCTTAAATTCTTTTGTATTTTTATCATATGTAACTGAGTTAGGTACACCATCTAATGTTGGATATACTTTTTTTGTAAAATCATCAATATCCAGTGATTTATCCAAATCTCCAGTCTTCTGTAAATCTTCAAATGATCTTGTGAATGTATCTCTACCAGCTTCAATTGAAGGATCATAATCTAACGAAGCTAAAATCTCCCCATATCTAACTACATCGTCATTACTTTCTGATGGCATATATCCTTTTTCAACCTGTAGTCTTGCTGCTTCCTCTGGTTCTTCCTGAACAAATGCTGCCGCTTTTTGAATTGCTCTAGTATAAGCTGCCGCACCTTCTGGATTATTCTTTATAAGTTCCTGTGAAACATATGCCTGGCAGCAATATTCCTTTGAGAATACTTCATCTTCACCAATATCTAATATCTTAATAAAATCATAGTTTTTCTCAGCGTTATAAGCTACAGGATCATGAATGCCAATTGCATCTACTGCTCCATTATCAAGCGCTGTTGGTAAGTCAGTCATTGCATATGTTACAAACTGAATATCTGCTTTATCTCCATTAACTGTAAAACCTAATGAATAGAGTTTTCTTTTTAACTGAATTGGAGCTGAATCTGATAATGATGCAACACCTATTGTTTTACCTTTTAAATCCTCTAAACTCTTTACAGCTGAACCGTTCTTAGCATAGAACTTTGTACATCCTCTATGTAAACCTGTAACGAAAGAAATAGCTAAACCATTTGATATAGGCTGCATTAATGTACCTGTAAGTCCATAACCTGCATTTATTTCACCACTTGTAATCTGCTCTGTTATTGTATCAAGGTTTGATGTTACAATCTTATACTCCTGACCAATCTTTTTAAATTCTTCATCAAAATAACCATTGATGATTGCAATATGTACAGGTGCAAGACATAAACTTTCTTTGTTATTTAAAATCTTAACTACCTGTGCTTCTTTCTTGTTTTTATTACCACCATTGTTCTTACCACAAGCTGTAGATAAACCTGTTATCATGGATACAGCCGTTAATAATGCGACAAATTTTTTTAACTTCATATTCTCAAAACTCCTATTATAAATAATACTCTGGTTCTTTTTGTTCTCCAGCAAAATTTAAAATCTCCAATATTTTTGTACGATATTTAAAGAAGTCATCACTTCCTCTAACTCTTGGTCGAGCTAATTCAATATCTATAACCTTCTCTATTTTTGCAGGTCTCGGTGTCATAATAACAACCTGATCTGATAAGTAAACAGCTTCATCAACATCATGAGTAACCATAATCATCGTCATGTTCTGTTCTTTCCAGATTCTTAATATTTCGTCCTGCATATTCATTCTTGTAAAAGCATCAAGCGCTCCAAGTGGTTCGTCTAAAAGTAATACCTTTGGATGTCCTACTAATGCTCTTGCAAGGGATGCTCTTTGATTCATACCTCCTGATAACTGATGTGGATATGATTTTTCAAATCCCTTTAGACCTACCATTTCGATGTACTCTTTTACATCCGACTTTTTTTCTTTATATATTCCCCTGGCTCTTAATCCAAATGAAATGTTTTTTTCAATTGATAACCATGGATATAAATTAGCTTGCTGAAATGCAAATCCTCGTTCATGTCCTGGTTTTGTTACCACTTCATTATCAAGATACACATTTCCTTTATCAGCCAGATTAAGACCTGCTATGGCACGAAGAAGTGTTGTTTTACCACAACCTGAAGGACCAATAAGTGAAACAAATGATCCCGGTTTGATATCTAAATTTACTCCTTCAAGTGCATTTACTACACTTCCATCAGGATTAACAAAACTTTTCGAAACATTATCAATTTTTATTTCGCCTACCATTTTATTACTCCTTTCTGCCATTCTAATAATCTATCTTTTATCCTAAATAAAAGTGTAATTATTAAATTACATAAAACAGCTAAAAGAATAAGTCCTGCATATACATTTGCGTAAAGCATCATACTCTTTTGCCAGTTTAAGTACCAACCTATACCAGATTTACATCCAAACATTTCAGCTGTTACTAAAGTTATGAATGAACCTGTTGTAGCATAAAACACTCCTAAGAACACACTTGGAAGTGCTGCTGGTATACCAACTTTAAATATCTTGTAGAATTTATTTGCTCCTAATGTATCAGCAACTTCGAAATATGTCTGCTGAACATTTTGAATACCATTACTTGTCATAACTGTAATTGGGAACCACACCGCAAGTGCTATCATAAAAATAGCTGCCTGATATGATGTACTAAAAAGTGATAATACAAGTGGCGACCATGATGTTGCTGGTATTGGTCCAATCACCTTAGTAAGTGGATTAACCCAGTATGCAATCTTTTTGTTAAATCCGACACAAATACCTGTTGTAAAACCGATTATTGCTCCAATTGCAAATCCAATTATAAGTAACTTTCCTGATGATATTACACATTTGATAAGTAATTCTCTATCGTTTATAAATACAGCAAATACTCTATCAAGTGATGGGAAGAACAATACAGGTAATAATGAGTACTTACTACATACTATATTTATAATATTAAGAAGTAATACTGCACCTGCAAGAAGTGGTCCTATTCCTTCAATCTTTTTTGATACTTTTTCATTTATAAAAGATATAATGAAAAACACCACATAAATACCACCTAATATAAATAGAAAATATCTAAAATATGGTTTATCAGTGGCTGGTTGTAAATCCGAATTTGGAATCAACACATCAATTAACACTGCAAATAATAATGAAATAATAAAACTTATTTTCTTGCTTAATTTTAAAATCACTTTTCTAACTCCTTTAACATTCTTACTCCTTTATCTTTTTCACGTAACAAATCTTATCACATATAGCATATACTGTATAATCCTTGTAATTTATCACTTGTAATCACCATATCTTATCGCGGAAGTATTCATCTTACTTCCTCTTATTTTTCTATTAATCCAATAAAAAATCAAAAGAACTTAGCAGACATATAATCTAATTCTACTAAGTTCTTTTATTACTAATTTGTACTCTTTTGATACTAACTATTTTAGTTATTACTATACTAACTTTTTAGTTAGTAACTTTTTACTATACTACTATTTTTCTGATTCTTCTTTATATCTATTTAGTTCTTCTATATATGCCTGTCCTATATTGCTTAATTTATAATCCTTTCTAAGTATATATCCTATAGTAAGTGGATCTTCCTCTTTAAGTTTTATAGTAACAAAACCTTTCTTTAAAGTTACACTTTCTGTCATAATGCCGGTTCCAATGGCATAACCATTCATCTTAGCCATAATCTCAGATGATGTTGCTCTATCATTAAGTTTTATAAGTTTATCAAAATCATAATCACCTAAAGCTTCCTCTGTAAGATAAAAATCATTATCGCTACTTTGATCAAATGTAACACATGGGTAATCTTTAAGTTCACTTAGAGCTATTTCTGTTTTATCAGCGAGAGGATGATCCTTCCATACATATACATATGTATCTCTAACCATTAAAGGAAAGAACTCTAACTGATAATCCCTAAATATCTTTCTATATATATTTTCATTATTACTTGAATATGCTATTATTCCAATTTCACTTTTTAAATCCCTTACATTTGATAAAACATCATCTGTCTTTGTTTCATGAATAGAATACACATATCTCTTATCATCAAATCTTTTTAATGTATTTACAAAAGCATGTACAGCAAATACATAGTGCTGCAAAGATACTGAAAAGTGTTTTTTATCTTTATCCTTCCCTATATATCTATCTTCAATCAATTCATATTGATTAACAGCTTTTTTTGCATATTCAAGAAAATCTCTTCCCTGACTAGTTAAAGAAATTCCTTTATTAGTTCTCTTAAATACTTTTATTCCAAGTTCATCCTCTAGATCATGTACTGACGCAGAAAGCGCTGGCTGCGTAACAAATAATTTGCTGGCTGCTTCTCTCATAGATGTTGAACTAGCAATTACTATAACATATTTTAATTGTAATATTGTCATAATAGTTCCTTCTTTCAGATAAATCATTTTCTTATAGGTATTCGCAAAATACGCAAATCTACCCACATTCACAATAACATATTTCAAATATATTTTATAATTCTTAAATTTTATTATCTGATATAAATAAAACTAATTATAGAATCATAACCTATCTAAACCATATATATCAAAATATATAATTCTATTATTACAATCACAATATTTATGTATATTCTATACATTGATATAAATTCTAATATATGATATTATCCTTGAT
>ODAJ012096210.1_pt1 | contig 22397 bp, 21 predicted proteins | sample 1539241 | NCBI WGS metagenome assembly ODAJ01 (sample SAMN02144231, study PRJEB22623) | gut metagenome | biome: sheep rumen | host: Ovis aries | place: New Zealand | reverse complement strand
ATTCAGGGCTTTTTGCGGAAAGTTGATTCTTGATTATTGCGGTGACAATGTCAATATTGAAAAAGGTGCAGAGTTCAGCAGTAATATTTCTCTGGGAGATAATTCCGGTATAGGTGTTAACGCGCTGATCAGCTCCGGTGTGACAATTGGCGATGACGTAATGATGGGAAGAGACTGCATGATTTATACCAGCAATCACGGTATGCAGGATAACGGTATACCCATGTGGAGACAGCATTCCGGTAGTATCCGGCCGGTAACCATAGGAAATAATTGCTGGATCGGCGGGAGGGTAATTATCCTGCCGGGTGTTCATTTGGGAGATGGCTGTGTTGTTGGTGCCGGTTCTGTGGTAACTAAGAGCTTTGGCAGCAATAGTGTGATAGCAGGAAATCCGGCGAAACTCATAAAATATAGGGATAAATCATGATAAAAATACTATTTTTTATCGAAAAGTTCTCATATAATGGTTCAATTGGCGGTGCTGAAAAGGTGTTGATTACGCTGGTAAATAACATGGATCCCGGGAAATATGATATCACAGTTCAAACGGTATTTCCTGACTCGTTTGCCAGTCTGCTAAAAGAGCATATTCATTATAAGTATTGCTATAAGAACAAAAGCAGGATGACGACCCTGCTGTATCGAGCGGAGGCGGAAAACGGTGTAATTTATCGCCGCTGTATTAAAGATGATTATGATATTGAAACTGCATTTTTGGAATTCGACACGACAAAGGTGATAGCCGCATCGACCAATAAAAGAGCTAAGAAGGTGGCCTGGATCCACTGTGATTTTAATATTGCAGTGAGAGACAAAATGAGGTTTGTGAGTAAAACGGAAAAACTGTATAAGAAATTCGACCAGATTGTCTGTGTGTCGGAACAGTGCAGGAGGAGCTTCAGGGAAATATTTGGCGGAAGATTTGATCCGGTAGTTCTTCATAATGTGATTGACGTTGAAGAGATAAAGAGGAAAGCTGCACAGCCTCTTCCGGATTGTTACCGAAGGAGTAAAACGGTTTTATGCTCTGTCGGCAACTTTTCTCCACCTAAGAATCATCTTCGGCTTTTACGGGCATGTAAACGGCTGCGGTCAGAAGGTTATGATTTCGAATTATGGCTGGTAGGCGACGGCATGCTGCGAACGGAGATAGAAAACTATATCAGAGACAATGGTCTTGAAGAGACAGTCAGGCTCTTTGGATTTCTGGCCAATCCGTATCCCTTCATGTTGGCAGCCGACCTCCTTGTATGCTCATCGGACTACGAAGGATATAGCACCTTTATCACGGAAGGTGTGATTCTGCAAAAAAGGATATTGACCACGGATTGCTCCGGAATGCACGATATTCTTGACAAGTATTCTGCCGGGCGGATCGTTGCAAACGGTGATGAGGCTTTTTTTAAGGGTCTGGTCGAGTATTTTCAACAGCCGGTGGAAATAACCGGTCGTACCCCTAACAGTACTATATTTTCAACGCAACAACTGGTGAAGGAAAATGAGTCCTTCTTTGAAGCACTGGTTAAAAATCAATCGAGGAATAATCAATGACCAGATTGTGGATTTTATATATAATCATACTATCAGTATGCGTGATCAATTCTACCGGCGGACAGAGGCAGAAAAAGGACTGTATAACATTCGTTACGATCCTCTTGACTCTGTTCAGTGGTCTGCGTTCGTGGTGGTACGGTGACCTGATCAAGTATTACACACGCTATATGACAGAAAGCAGCCTTACCTTGAGGGAACTCTTTCGTGAAAACGGTTTGAGAAACTTTGGCCTTACAATTATCAATAAGTGTGCCTTTTCAATCTTCGGAGAATATGGTTACGATGTCCTGATATTCTGCATAGCATTGTTTTCTGCATATACACTGGGAAAGGTCATAGAAGCCTATTCCCCGTCAACGTACTGGAGCTATCTTATGTATTTGTCGATGGGCTTCTATATGTTTACATTCAGCGGATTAAAGCAGACGATCGCAATGGGGTTTTGCTGCCTTGCGATGATTGCCCTGCTTCAGGATAATATCAAAGAGTTCTTAATCTTAGTTGTGCTGGGTGCACTGTTCCATGTGCCGGCGCTCGCCTTTTTGGTCGCATATCCCTTTTCCAGGAAGAAGTTCGATAAATGGTATGTCGCATTTATTTTAACGATGCTTTTAGTGATGTACCGCTATCGGAACCAGCTGGCTTACTTTCTTGAGGATGCCTATCACTCCGAATCTGCGGCAGATGCTATCCTGTCTAATACAGTATCCGGTGTCGGCGGCAGATTCATAGCCATGCTGTTGATCATGGTTTTAGCTATGGTACTTAGACCGTTAACAGCGAAGGATAAAGCATACATTAAGGTTTTTAATATAATGGTCCTGGCAGCCGCCGTTCAGATGATGTCGGTATTTAATAATACATACACGCGCTTAGCTGATTATTATTATCAGTTTATCGTGCTGTTTGTTCCCATGTTCATGGCTCCCATCAATTCGAGGAAGGAAGCAGCATACAGAAGAGTAAGCGGTATTATTCAAAATAAAGACACCCGCCTTATCCTGGTTGCTGCAATAACACTTTTCTCGTTCTGGTTCTTTTACACTCAGGCTGTAGTCGTAGAGAATTATGGTTCCTTAGTGTTCTTCTGGGAGAAAAACGCGCACTTGCTGTATAATGGGAATTAAGGATGTGAAATGATTACATGGAATACATGATTTCGTTTATTATTCCGGTCTATAATTGCAGAGAATATCTTATTTCCTGCGTTGAAAATATTATCGAAAGCTGTCGCAGCAGTATGATGTCCGCTGAGGTGATCCTTGTTGATGACGGAAGCACGGATGGCAGCGGTGAATTATGTGATACGTATGCTGAAGGGACAGCAATGCAGGACGGTTCGAAAGACGTTCCGGAATATATTCATTTCAGAGTCCTTCATCAGCAAAATCAAGGCGTTTCTTCCGCAAGAAACGCCGGAATTGGCGTCGCCGGAGGCAAGTATGTTGTATTTATCGACAGTGATGATACGGTCGATTCCTCGGCAATGGCGAATTGCATGAGAGAGATAGCTGCGGATCCCGGCATCGACATGCTTATTTTCGGTATGTCCTTTGATTATTATCATCTGGATAGGCTTTATAACAGTGATGCCGTGCTGCCTCCGTTTTCAGGCAGAATGACAAAACAGGAACTTATGGAAAACATAAATGCTGCGTTTGATGCCAATTGTCTGAGCTCACTTTGCAACAAAGTCTACAGACGCTCGCTGCTGATGGGTTTATCACTCAGAAAAGAAATGATTTTGTATGAAGACCTGGAGTTCTCGCTGAGGATCCTGCCGCGCTGTGAGAAGTTTTTATTTGTTCCTTCCCCCGTATACCATTATAGGCATGACGGTGATGGGCATGTAACGGAGCGCTTAGAACGCATAAAGGATGTTCGAACGGTGATAGACAGGATCGAGCAGGCCCTTGACAGACTTGATGTTGATAAAGATCATATCCTGTGCGCAATCGGAAATATGCTCTTCTTCAACAAGATGAAGAAAAAGTCTTTAAAGCAAATGAAGAATATAGCGCGACAATATAAAGGATGGGCAGATGCAGGGGGCTTTCGGGAAATCGACCCATTACTGTATTCAGGTAATGTAATTCGGATAAAGCTGAAAATGATTTATTCGAGATGCAGACATCGGCTGGCTTCCGTGTTCAAACGGCTGATCCATAAAACGCAGCACAGGTAAATTGATGGCGCGAAGAAGAGAAATCGGAGAAGCGACATGCCCAAAAAAAAGATTACGCTGAAAGAAATGCAGGACATCGAACTTGATATGCTGCTGGAGCTACGGCGAATATGTGAGGAACATCAGCTTAGATATTATATCGATGGTGGGACACTGCTGGGAGCGTTCTGCTATGGAGGATTTATTCCCTGGGATGACGATATTGATATTAAGATGCCACGGCCGGATTATGACCAACTGGTGAAGTATCGTGCAGAGTTTTCCCCGCATATTCAACTCGTGCGTCCGGAAGATGACGGTTTCCGGTACACTTTTACTAAGCTTACGGATAACAGAACACTTCTGATTGAAAACCCCGGAAAGAAGAATGAGCATCGGGGAGGGGTATATGTTGATATTCTCCCTATGGATGGACATCGTGCAGACAGTATGAAAAAGCTTGAGCGCCATAAAACGCTGTTTCATATCTCAAAGTCCGGATTCCCGAATACAATCAAGGGGAGGATTTATTCGTTATTATATCATCCGGAATCAGTGTACAAAAAAATGACAATGTTGGCGAGGAAGTGCGATTATGACAGGGCAGAGTATGTGGGTCTGTTGGTTGACGGAGATGCTGAAAAGGAACGATTTACGAGGGCATCTCTGGATCATTGTGTGAAGCTTTCTTTTGAAGGGCATCTTTTCCCCGCATCCAGTGAATACAGAGAACACCTCGCAAGGTTTTATGGTGAACATGTTCTGATGTCCGAAAACAAAGGCAACTTACCAAGATATCCTTCCAGTCACCGGTATGAGGTCTACTGGAAGGATTGACCTGGGAATTACTTTTTTACATAATTCAAAAAAGCGTCGTAATCGCGGATGTAGTCCTTTTCGTCGTAATACTCGGATGCTGCCACGCATAGTACTGAATCTGCCTGATGCCATCTCATATCTCTCCATAGCCCCGGACCGATCACCAGACCTTTGCTCGGATCATCCAAAATGATTGAAGATTTTTCTGAGCCGTCGTCGAGGATAATCTCGATTTTTCCAAATGGGCAGAACAAGAGCTGCTTGAGTGCGATATGAGCATGTGCTCCGCGTTTGGAATCATTGGGTACTCCGTGAATGTAATAAATACGTTTTATTTCGAACGGAATGTCGCGCTTTTCTTCAAAAAAAGAAAGCTTTCCGGCATACCCTGAATCAATTGTTTTAATATCAATTAAACTGTAATTCATTTCTTCGCCTTAGTACTTCCTTTATTAACAACATATCAGCAGTACAATAAATGAAAATGGTGATTTTAATCATGATATCCTTGAAGCAGAATGCGCTTCATGTTTTCACTGACATTGTAATTATCATTTCCGGCAAGTTTATTGATGACTGCTTTCCGCTTATCCGCAAGCGGATCAACTCCGCATATCAGATTGCCAAGGACATCACGCAATTCGTTTTCATCATGAACGATATAACATCCGCTAAGCATATCATACATCAGATCAGTATACACGATGTTTTCATCATAGGTAAGAAAGATAATCGGATTTCCGGTAACATAGTATTCAATTATCATGCTGGTATAATCACAAATAAGCACACTGGAATTCCAAAATGTTGCGTGATACTCTTTTTCTGAATCCAGGCTGAGATTGCTTCGAAGCTCACACTGCCGTTTGTACTCTGTTACTTCATTTTCGGTCATAACACCTGTGTTGATGAAATTACCGAACATCAGCGGATGCGGTCTTAGAAGAATATCCATATTTGAAAACTCATCCGCAATTTTCAAAAAGGCTTCCTTGTACTTCAGGAAGCTGGATCCTCCCCAAATTGAATCCTGCGTCCATCTGGGTGCATAGATTGCCCGAAAACTATTAGTCGAAAAATCCCAGGCGCCGGTTTTGTCTTGTTTGGCCTTGAGCGCATTTTCAACACCGGTTATCCCACAGCACACTGCTTTGCTAAGTCTCAACCTGCAAAGAATGCGGTTCCACCGAATAAACTCGTTCTTTTTTTCCTCAGATTCTGAGAATAAACAGTAGGTGTTGGCCGCAAATCGTTTATCAAACATGAACTCACCGGCACGGTGCAATGCAAGGCCATAAGAAATCAGGCAGACTTTCGCGTAGGTTGATACTGCAGCTGAGGTATACGGCGTCGGCATTGGGCGGTCATACCGATTGTAAATAACATAATCCGGATGAAGCGATTTCAGGTCCAGCCATCGATTTTTACCCACAAGGGCATTTATTGATTCCCGGTACCCGTGACCGGAAAAATAATCAAAAGTATCGTTAGAGAGGTCGTCCGGATCCAGAAGTTTGTTGGAACTGATTCTGTCAGGTATACAAAGGAGAAGGAGCTCGAACCGCCTGTCATTTTTTAAGGTCTCGTACAATTGCTTATTCTTGCTCCACGCAGGGATGTACTGACATATAAATACTACTTTGATTTTCCCCTTATTGATATGCAGGTTGTTTTTTTGAAAGCGCTTTCTGGCCAGGTGGCGTTTTATTGCCGGCAGCTCATTTTTTCTTCTTTTTGCCCAGCGGATGATCTCTGCCAGGAATGGAAAAATAGCTTTAAGTTTCTCCCTGTTTATCATCAATAAATACCTCACACTTGTACATTATTGTTCAGAAAGCATATGTCCGTAATTAGACTCTCTGCCATCAGGAGTCACAATATCCTTCCGACCGAACTTCCAGGAAAGTTTATATAGGAATGTATCCCCCTCCGTATATTTTCGGAATGCTTTTTCGTCAAATGGCTCGTCCAGATGCATGATTAAATCGTTGCGCAGCATGTTATTCTTTTCCGGAAGCGAATCTATCATTTCACGCACGCAGGGGATGCTGCGATAGGCAAGCTCGAAGATATAATCCAGCATCAGATAATCTACAGCCTGATCACATTTTTTCCAGTATTCATGCAGGCAGTCCCGTGCAAAGGAAAACAGAGGAAACTCCTTATTTCCTCCCATCAAGTAACCGACCCAGCGAGAGCGGGAAACATTCTCGTGGTTTTGAGAAACTGCGCGGCAGGTGTAGAAAGGTGCATCGAGCACACCTTCCGGCGCATCCTGAGACCACCAGACGGTTGCGCCGGTAAAGAAACCGCCTTCCGCAGCCATGATAGAAACAACCATGAGATCGCAAATGTGTTGGATTCTGACCTTGCCTTCGTCAAACTTTTGCAGGATATGTTCCGGAATATCAAAGTAGTCCCGGTAATTGTCTTTTGTCAGAGTGATGACCGGACGGTGTGTATGAATCCTTGCGCTGTTGATACACATACGGAACAGCGGATCAGCCTGATCTTCTCCCTGCCACCACATGCTCCAGATATTCGGATCCTGCTGTGGTTCATACAGGTTTGTCGGCGCAGTTATATTCCGATATTTGCGTATAGTTTCAGAGCAGTTATGTTTCATATAAGACAGAACCCACGCATGTTTTCGCCTGGCTGCGCGGTCAATCATTTTCGGCTTTTGCAGCAGCTGTGATGTCATGAGCGCAAGATGCAATCTTGCATAAGTACGATTGAACTTGCAACTTTCCCGGTAGGTCGCCATAGTGTTCCTGACCCATCGGGTGTATTTGTGAAGATGTTTTATATGAAAACTCATATGATTAGCTTCCTTTCAAGGGCTCTTTCTGTGGTAACCCAAATTGAATTTTGATTCGCCATCAGTATTTATATTTGTCTCGAACCTTACAGTCATTCAGGAAAGAAAGAAGGTATGTTTTCCCATATTTCCCGCTCAGCTCTTCCTCAATTGTCCGGTAAGTAAAATCCCGAGAGGCGCGCAGGAAATCCGGGTTTTCAGCAAGTGTTTTCCGGATTGCTTTTTTTATTTTTATGATTCGTTTCCAAGTACTGTTAATCTGTATTATATTTAGATAATCACTCAGATTTTCTTTAAGCTGCTTTTTGGTAATCCTTAGGACCCTGTCCGCAAGTGCCCGGTCTAAGCAGGGGCGATTAATACAGCCGTTTTTGACAAATGGTGAACATCCTTTAAATGATTCGAAATCTACATCGCTTTTAACGGTAAACGTGCTGATTCCATTATTGTCAAAGGCACTCACGCCGACAATCATGCCATCATCGCCTGGCACAACATTATAGTTATTAGGGCTATGATCCCCCTCATGACAGATGGCATCGAGAAGGTTCAAAGTAAGCAGTGCATTCTGAAATTGTGGTGTAATCCTGCTGCGTCTAGTCATGTGCGGGATATCCATCGCACATATTCCATCCGCAGCTTTCATGAATGTACCCAGCCGGGGGACCTGCTTAGTTCCATCTAAATCATCAATGATCAAATTGACATACTCTACAGGGGGAACGATGTGGTGTAAGCCCAGCAGCTTTGCAACAGCATAGGTGCCTAATGCGCGCGAGGCAATACGAACCTGGTACTGATTGCGGCGGTTGAATCTGTTTAAACGGTAAGCAAGCACTTCACACCAGGCATATCTCCCGATAAATCTGCGTATTCGCCGAACCCATGCAGTATCTGTAAAGTCTCCTTCAATCCCGACTAAGGATGCGTCGCCCGAACGGATGACTTCAGCACAGGCTGATTTGGCGCCTACTCTGTTTTCACCCATTGCCATGAATTTCTTTAGATTGTGAGGATCCGACAGAGAAGTTAGAACTACCGTCATATCGCCGGCAGCATGCTCGTCATCACCTCGTATGACAGAAAAATAATTTCTGACCAGGCTTTTTACATATTCACGTTCAGAGGAGTGTTTTCTGCATTCGCAAAAATAGCCGTTGAGATTTTCAAGGTGATAGATTGCATTTGAGCAGCCTATATATTTTATTTCTTTCTTTTCACAATGAAGAGTTTTAATCCTTTCCGTATTCGGCTGCACCGGTATTGTCATTATTAAACGCAGCCATGACAAAAGCCGAAAAAGCAGGGTTCGCATTATACTCATCCGTTTTCATCTCCTGTTGAAAAGGCATGTAAAATAGCCGAAAAGTGTCAGGATTGGCCTTCCTTAGGCATAAGATCAACAACCATAATCTCCGGTGGATTATAAAAACGGGGAATATGGTGCTCAATCCCCAGACCGGCTGAGAGTATACAGGTTGCTTCCTGCCCGGCATATACTCCTTTGGTGAAATGCGGAAACCAGCCAACGTAGGGAGCGAAAAGTCCCTGATTAAGAATGGGAATCCTCATCATGCCCCCGTGATAATGGCCGGAAAACACGATATCTACCGGATACTTATTAACATAATTCCAATCTATCCACCCTGTTGGGATGTGGTTTATTAGTATCTTCAGGCGATCGGTGTTTTCAAAGTCTTCCGCGAAAGCCAGCTCCAGTTCTTCCTGAGCCTTATCATCCGTCGACATGTGTGGAACCGGATAATAAGCCATATATCCGCCGATTCGAAGCTCGGTATCTTTGAATTCCAGATCAACATAGTCGTTGTCTACTACAGCTGCTCCTGCCTGTTCAAGTAGAGGACGGAGATCTTGTCCGTGTTTTTTTTCCCAGTGTTTTTCATGGTTTCCATATCCGAAATAGACAGGAGCGACGGATGACAAGTCAGAAACCAGAGATAGGACAATATTGGAATCCGGATCGTCTTCGTTCAGCATATCGCCGCTCATGATGATTATATCAGGTTCCTGTGCAATGACTTTGTCTACAAGCTTCGCATTGTTCTTTCCAAACTGAGTATTGTGCAAATCCGTTAGATGCACAATGCGAATCGGAGATACGACATCTGTCTTTACGGATACGGTCTCCACATGAAGAAACAGCGATGATACGAATCCATACAGCAGAACTCCTGTAAGAAGAATCAGAATGGTTAACAGCACGGTTCGGAATCGATGTTTTTGTCTATTTGCAGTCATTTCATTAACCCCTTAAGAACTACAACAAGTTCTCACCCTTTTTCAATTCCATTAAATATGTAATAACCAGTCCGGCTATATATTGAACATCTTCGAAGGTCACATCCATATGCATAGGTAAAGAGATGACATGGTCACTGGCAAATTCCGCGTTAGGACACGTTCCCTTCCCATAATCATACATAGGATAGTCTGTATTTGATACATAGTGGACGCCGGGATACACCTCATTGGAGTTAAGATACATCATAAGCCCATCCCTGTCTTTTACAAGGATCTGAAACAGATGTTGTGAAGTAACGCAATCCTCCGGAACTTTTACGAGCCTAATCTGATGGGGATAATTATTAAATAACTCTGTATACCACTGTGCAAGTGTACGGCGATAGGCATTATCCCTGTCAAGGTGCGGAAGCTGCGCTAACGCGATTCCGGCCATAATTGCATTTCCGTTATACTTGTCACCAACGTATTCCACATTGTATTTCCACTTGTAAGTTCCGTCTTTATTCACTGTACGGGTATAGGTGTCTTTATTAATGCCCAGCCATGCTTTTTTACGGAATATTTCATCTAATTCAGTGCTGTCTGTACATATGATGCCGCTGTCGCCGGTAGGCAGATTCTTAACAGCCTGAAATGAATAGACTGTGATATCCGCATCTCCGTTAGTTCCGGGAACACTGCCATCCCGATAACGAGTTCCTGACATATGCGCTGCATCCAGTATTAGTTTTAATCCATGCTCCCTGCAGATGTTAACGATTTCTTTAAGGCGGCCTGTATTTCCGCCAAATCCAACAAAAATAACTGCACGGGTCTTATCGGAAATATGTTCTTTAACAGAGTTCGGATCGAGGCACAGAGAATCGTCCACGTCGGCAAAAACAGCCTTCAGCTTCGCTTTATGAATAGCATGATTCGTAGAAATGAACGTCAGTGGCGTCGAGATTACCTCATCATCATCCGCCCATCCATATTTTTCTTTAAGCGTGTCAACTGCCATATAGAGCCCGGCAGTGTTTGAATTGATATAAAAAGCGCATTTGTGACCTGTGTACTTTTTCCAGGCCTCCTCGAATTCGACCGTTTTATAACCCATTCCGGTCCAGCCCTTTTCAAGGCATTCCCGCACCTGCAGGAGGCAAGCCTCTACATCGAAACTTGCTTTAAACAACTGAATTCCCATAGCATATACCTCCTGAATCCCCTCACTGTAATTCGATTTTCATCTGTTTCATGGGTATGCCGCATGTGTCATAAACCATGCCTGTTTCTATGAAGCCGCATTTTCTGTAGACCGAAATTGCGCTTTGGTTATCAGCATAAACTTCTAACACAAGTTGCCGCAGGTTCATCTGCTCTTTGGCGATTTGTATTGCGGCACATGTGGATTTGTACCCAAAGCCTCTTCCCCGAAATTCAGGGTCAATGATGATTCGCCCATACTCTGCATGACCTTTGTCGTCAATATTATATATGGCAACAGCTCCGATAAATTGATCCGGCTCACAAATTATGGCAAACATAACGTCACCGGGGTCATTCATATATTTTTCGAACCAACGCTTCTGCTGCGCCTTACTTATATCATCTCTGGATTTGAACCATTTCCTTATTTCGGGATGATTTCTTAATTCTCGATATTTTTCGCTGGTTTCGGATGTTAACGGAGACAAATATATATCATCCAATGCGATAGTATACTTATGATTCATTTAGAATTCTCCATCTGAGCTTTCTCTGGTCACTGCCCTTTCAGGCATTCATTTCTTTTGATAAGTATCTTGTCCGCTCTTTCTTGCTGTGTAATACTATATTGGCCAATTGATATAAAAAAATATTCCTTCCACTACGTCTGTATCTCATATCCGTAAAATATAGTTTAACTAATTTTACAGCTCCGGATACTCTGCCACTTAATGCGCATTCAATCGTTTTTTCTCCAATATCAACTATTCTGGCAGCCGTTTTTGATGCACTCTCCAATTCTGAAGTCATGTTATCGGAATAGTTATTGTTCAGATACTGAAGCATTGCCTTAGCCAGGTAATATCTGTCAGCAAATGCAACATTCCCGGTTTTTATAGTATTCTTCCATTTCCGGATTCTATTCAACAGCGAACCTTTAAGTGCACGATGTCCGCAGACGTTCGTTCCATGGAGTCTGTATTGGGTAAGAATTTGGTTCAAAAAATAGGCCGAATCGCTTGCAGTGGCAAGAAAAAGGAGCCATTGATCATGTAATTTGTTATAAGGAAACGGAATAGATTCTTCCAGTAAATCTTTTGAAATGCACATGCACATTCCGTTAATAAAAGATGCGGAACACGCATTCTCGCAAAATGAAGTTCCGATTTTAACCAATTCCTGTTCGCTTTTTATATTCAGTCTGTCAAGTAAGGGATTAAAAGAACCGGAAATGAGTCTGCCGTCTTTATCTATTAATTCCGCATCATGAAATACAAGTTTTGCGTCAGGATGATAATCAAATGTTTTAATTACGTTTTCTACTTTTCCGGGAAGCCAAACATCATCCTGGTCACATAAAAAAGTATAGTCCCCGGAACTATGCTTCAAGGCCCATTCAAAATTTCCCCCATAGCCATGACGGGGATTATCCTGTAGAACAATAAACTGTATTCCGGACAATTCCGGTTGCCTCGAAAATTTGTGAACTAATTCGAGCGTTGCATCTTTTGATCCGTCATCACTTACAATGATTTCATCTGGCTTCAATGTTTGATTACAAATGCTCTTCAGCTGTTCTTCTATGAATTTTTCGCCGTTATAAGTCGCGATAACAACACTGATCTTTCTATTTGACATATCTTCCCTCATAGATTACTACTATGTGTCATAGTCATATTTCAAAAGAGCATTTTTCTGGTAAAATGACCGAAAAAGCATTTTGAACTTTTGCTGAGCATGCTTCAAAATCAATTTCCCAATTTGGATCATTTATGCAAAAATATCATGGGTTCTTCCTTTAATAACTGAACAGATTTCGTCGACAGTTCGTCCCGTTATTAATGAGTTGTACACATCTGGATGGTAGGGTGCAAATTTTCCCGTAGCTACTTGCCACCATAACACGGCCCACTGATTAATATTTGATTTGCTCCTGAATTTTGACATGCTTGTCTGCATTAACAGTCTTGGTTCAATTTCCCAGACTTCTTCGAAAGAAGATTTTAAAAAACTGCTAACACCATGAACACATTTGAATCCCAAAAAAGCATTGGGTGAGATTATTTGACATAATTTTGTCCTGACATTATCTTTTATACTGTAACAAGGGTTAATGTATTTTCGCCGGCACTTCTTTACAGCATCCTTTTTCTTAATGTGCGCATTGATTAATGATACATCATTAATCACCATATGAATACCGCACTCAGTGCCACCAACTGGTGCTAACATTTTTTCCATACCTAAAGTACAGGGCAGACCATTATGAAAAAAGTCGGTTTTATTCATTTTGTTTAATACAAACATATCATCATTAAAAAAAATAAAGTGCTCTGCCAAGCCTTCAATCTTATGAATGTTCATTTCTATTGCACAGGCATTAAAAGTGGGAAGTGCTTCAGCAGGCATATAATCAGAATGTTTTACAAAATGAAGTTTGGGATGATCCAGATTAAGAAAATCCGGAACTTGTCCACATGTGACAAAATGAATTTTCCTTACCCATGGCAAGTTCGTTTCGATTGCGCGAAACCAGTATTTCATTAAACCCCAATCGCGAAATCGATTAACGGAAACAGTATCCCCACCTTCACTTTCAGCGGAATACTTGGCCTTTTCTTGTTGCCAATTGGGATCATTTCCGTCAACCCATAAAACAACAATATCGATATCCATAATGTTTGCCTCCCTTACTATATTTTGTGAAAACTAACAAGTAAAGATTTGACAGATTTTCATATCTTGGTAAATGATATACACCTTATTATGGTTAGAAAGGTCAGGGATGTGATAAATTTCCGGTCAATTGTTAGAATAATCTTTCTCGATAGTTGTTTCGATTATTATATTTTACTGTGAAAGTCCTTCTTTGACTTTCATTTCTAGTGGTGCAGGAATATCCTGCAAGTGGGTTTAGATACCAAATGATTCGTAGCTAGTCGATAGATAATAGATGAAAATCCGTCAGTCTCACATGTCCCCACCATTGTGAAAGCCACTCGAGGTCAGTTGTCTTTTTTTCTATTTCCAGAATCATAGCCCCTTCAACCCGGTCTGTAAAATCCTGCATTCCATAATCATTTGATTCAAAAGCTAGTAGATCGAATCGATATATACCGGGCGCAAAATGTGCTGTGTCTAACAGCATGTTAACAGTGAATTGTTCTCCCTGTTTTCCGTGAAGAGCAAAATCTGAAAACATCGTTCCGATTACTGTATTGTCGCTTGCAAATATTTCAAACCTGAGTTTCATATTAGCGAAATCATTGTTCGCCCTGCAATTTAATCTCAGATTAAGAAGGTCTCCGGAAACAATTGCCTTGTCCTTCGGCATGAGTATCTGCATATTTAAAAATTCTAACTTACGAGCCCTGAAAATGCTTCTTGGATAAGAAGAATAATCATAATAGTATTCCATCTTACCACCGGTATCTGCATACAGACCGATTGCTGTATTTACATCGCCGTCGTAGATAAGACGACCGTGATTTAATACAATGCAGCGTGTACACAACTGCCTGATCGTGTTCATGTTGTGACTGACATATAGCACGGTTTTTCCGTCATGCTGTGCCGAATCACCCATTTTCCCAAGGCATTTCTGCTGGAATTTCATATCTCCGACAGCAAGCACCTCATCCATGACCATTATTTCGCTGTCCAGATGGGCGGCAACCGCAAAGGCTAATTTCACGTACATTCCTGAAGAATAACGTTTGACCGGAGTATCGATGAATCGTTCCATTTCTGCAAATTCCACGATTTGATCAAATTTCTTATCAATCTCCGCCCGGGTCATTCCAAGAATAGCACCGTTCATATAAACGTTTTCTTTGCCGGTGAGTTCCGGGTGAAATCCTGTACCGACTTCGAGCATGGAAGCAATGCGGCCGTTAAATGAGATTTTTCCCTGTGTCGGCGCTGTGACACGGGATAAAAGTTTAAGAAGTGTGGATTTTCCTGCCCCATTGTGACCGATGATCCCGACCGCCTCACCTTTTTTGACCTCAATATTAATGTCATCCAGTGCAAGAAATCTCTCGCCGACTCTAATGCCCTTATTGGAACCGATTCTGGTATTGGGATCTTCTTTTCCGCGTTTGCGGGCCCACCAGGTCTGCAGATCCTTTTTCAGAGACCCACCGCCAATTGCGCCTAAACGATACTCTTTCGTAACATGTTCAATTTTTATTGCGAGTTCTTCCATTATCCTTCCTCAAACAGTGTCCATAAATGTTTTTTCGACGTGGCTGAACAGAATCACTCCAAATGACAAAATGACTAATGTCGTCGCCCATCCAATCCAGTAGAAATTCCATTCAATGAAGCCGAAACCAAGATAGCCATAGCGAAAAATGGTTATAAGAGGAGTAACCGGATTGCACATAAACAGCGTGTGCCATTTTCCTCCCGGCGCAAAGGCTTTGATGCTGTTCATGTCATACGCTACCGGAGAAGCGTACATCCACAGTTGTACACCAAATCCGACAAGCTTCGCCAGGTCACGATATTTAGTTGTAACGGATGAAATTATTATTCCAAAACCAAGAGACAACATGCCAAGCTGAAGAAGCAGAGCAGGTGTCAGTAAAATCCAGTAATTCGGATGAACCCCTTGTTTCGTAAGCACAAAATACAACAGGAACATAATCAGAAACACATACTGAATCGCAAAACTGATTAATTGTGACAACACTGTTGAAATAGGCATAACAAGACGAGGGTAATAGACCTTGCCCATTGTATTGGCGTTGGCAACAAATGTGTTCGCCGTTTGGCTCAGACAAGTGCTGAAATAAGTCCATAAAATTGTCCCGGAGAAATAGAACACGAAAGAAGGGATTCCTCCCGGAGCAAGTCCGGCAATGTTTCCGAAGATTAATGTAAAAACGATTGTCGTAAGAAATGGCTGAATAAACGCCCATGCGGGACCCAATACGGTCTGCTTGTACTGTGCAATGAAGTTGCGTTTAACAAATAGCAGTATCAGGTCGCGATAATCCCATACTTCTTTTAAGTTGATGTCAAACCATCCGGTTTTGGGGGTGATAACAGTAGTAAAAGATTGTTCTTGCATATTTTTCCTATAATAATATCTGCTGTTTAACAATTGATAAAACACAGTAATTCAACGGTTTAGTAATCCCATTGTATATGAATGTAGTTTTGTTCTGGTGACAATACCTTTCAAATCAACTGAAAATTATAAAGCATATATAATATACTCACTACACTATAGTTTTAATATTTCAAAAATATAACGGTGGATAATTGTCGCTGGTAACATATGATGACTGTAGCAGACAATAATGCTCCATAATAATTCAGCTTTTATTTTTAGCAAATAAACTCTGCACCTCGTGTTCATTTCTTTTGATACTTCTTTTAATCTTCGCGCAAATCGAATTGTCTGATTACAGTAAAAATTAATAGATAATGCTCTTTGCTTATCCGTATGTTTGATACTATTTAATTTTTTATACACTAAGCGAATTCCCTCAATTGCTGCCTGTACTGCCTCAGTCGAATTAGTTCGTGAAGCACTGCCCGCCCGGTTTGTAATATAGCATAAAGTGTCAGCAATTGCGTATCCTGTGGCACATAAAGATAAGCAGTCTAATAGATATAATGTATCTTCCGCTCGTTTAATTCCCGTTTGAAAGCGTGCATTAGCAATCTTAGATTTAAGAAACAACTTATTCCAACAAACACTCTCAATGGGATTGGGGATAGTATATATTGCATCGATCATTTGCTCTTGTGAATAAAACCCTTCATCCACGTGACTTCCTGTAATAACGCTTCCATCCTCGCGACAATGGTTATATCCGCAAATCACAACGTCGACTTTTTTTTCTTTCTGTACAGCAATTAATCGGTTAAACATATCTGTCGAAAATGTATCATCTGAATCCAAAAACGATATGTACTTTCCAACAGCAATATCAATCCCTGCATTCCTTGCTGCGCTTGCCCCTTGATTATTTTGATGTATTACTATTATTCGACTATCCTGTGCAGCATATTTGTCACATATCGTCCCACTACCGTCAGGACTGCCATCATCAATCAGTATCAATTCAAAATCTGTAAATGTTTGCGCCAAAATGCTATCGACACATCTTGGCAGATACTGTTCAACTTTATAAACTGGTACAATGATGGAGAGTTCTGGCATAATGTCACCTTTTGATAATAGCAGTGACTTTGCGTCCGGCAGAAACACAGCCACGATAAATTGTCCAGAATACAAGCGGCCACTTCTTTTTCCGCTGATGCCAGATCTGTAGGACTTTCTCCCAATCTTCGCGATTCCTGCTTTTCATTGCGATCCAGAATTTTTCAGCAAAAATCATGCCCCGGACTTTATAAAATTTCGTGCACCTGCGGTGGAGAACGTTTTCAATATATTCCTCATGACAGGCATACATATACGCATCACTGACTTTATGATCTTCTCTGGCATACAGAGCCTGGAAATTGGTGGCATTCTTATCCGTGATTGACCTGTGGTGGCTTACAATGCGAGGATCAACATAAACATCTCCTTTCCCATAGAGAATCAACGCCAATGTTTGATCTGCAATCATCGGGTGTGCTTTCCAGAAAACATCTACTTCTTCATCAGGAGCAGTGGCATAGAAATTTCTGAAAAAAGCCGTATCTGTACTATTGGGCATTCTGTCATAGAACCTGTAATTCATAAAATCCTTGAAACTGAATACCATCGGTTCCGTAATTCTCCTTCTCGGATAATGCTTCACCTCGGTAAGACTGGTCTCTACCCAACTGTTACAGTACATACCCACATATTCGGGATGTGCTTCCATAAAATCATACTGATACTGGAGTTTATGCCTGTCATCCCACCAATCATCTCCCTCAAGGAGCGCAATATACTTTCCGCGGCACTTGCGCATTACCCCGTGGAAGTTTAAACTTGCTTTAACGTTCGTCTCGCGCAAAGAAAGTACAAAAATATCCGGATAGCGGCTTGCGTAATCCTTTAAAATCTCTCTTGAATGATCAGGTGAATGATCATCATCAACGACGATTTCATATCTGAAATTGGTTTCCTGTTCCAGGATACTGTCCAGAAGAGTCGGGAGATATTTTTCTAAATTATAGGTAATGACTGCTACGCTGACTGCGATTTCGCGAGTGTCACTCATGACTTTGCTCCTTTTTAACTTCATACCAGTTCAACGCCTTTTTCCGGCCCCGAAGCTCCAACGCGTTTTCCTCGGTATGCGTGAATTGAAAGCCTGCTTTGCGATAGAACGCATTGGCTCGCAGGTTTTCTTCCAGTACATTTAAAAATACAGATTCGAGACCAAGCTCATCAAAGGCGAGGCGAAGAATCTCTTTTGTCGCCTGCGTTGCGGCACCGGTCCCATGTGCGCATTTGCGAGTACTGATCGCATATTCTGCCCTGCCGTCTGCTATGTCTTTCAGACTAATCGTGCCAAGATACTCATCGCGTTCATCCGCAATGGCATAATGGAGACTGCGCGGTTCCAGGTTCGCCGACTCGATGAAGGCGCGGCATTTTTCTTCCGTCATACTCATGGCATCGAACCGAAAAAAACATGCTATCGATGGATCCTGCATCCACTCCAGCATGAGCGGTGCATCTTCGGCACGCAGGGGTCTCAGATGAATATGCATAGGCTATGCCTCCGAAAAAGCGTTGACCGCTTCAATGACCTGTGTGACATCATCCATTGATATGCCGACATAGATTGGTAGACTCAGCTCCTGTCTGGCCATGCGTTCGCTGATGGGATAATCCCCTTCCTTGTGTCCAAGATGTACATAACATTCCTGCATATGCGGTGGAATGGGGTAGTGGCAGAGAGTCTTTACACCGTGTTCCAGCAAAAAGGTCTGCAGTGCGTCGCGCTGCTTACACTGGAGCGCAAAAACATGGAACACATGTGAGCAGTTCCCTCGCTTTTTCGGAAGCGTGATCAACGGGTTGTTGATTTCGGACAAATAACGCTCCGCAATCTTCTGCCTGTAAGCGTTGCCTTCGTCCAGATGACGCAGACCGACCTGCAGGACGGCAGCCTGGTATTCATCAAGACGGCTGTTTATGCCGGTCAGTTCGTTGACATACTTTATGCCGCTTCCGTAGTTGCGCAATTTTCGCAGTTTGTCCGCCAGCTTCGGATCATCGGTCACGATCGCACCGCCGTCGCCCTGAGCGCCGAGCGGCTTTGTAGGATAAAAGCTGAAACAGCCGATGGTTCCGAATGTTCCGGTTTTTTGACCGTTCTGCATGGCCCCGTGAGACTGTGCGCAATCTTCGATTATGTAGAGACCGTGTTGCTCCGCAATGGCACAGATGCGCTCCATATCACAGGGCTGTCCATAAAGATGAACCGGCAGGATTGCTTTGGTCCGCGGTGTTATCGCTGCTTCAACTTTTTCCGAATCGAGACAAAACATCTCGTCCGGTTCGACAAAGACCGGTGTTGCGCCATTTTCTGTGACACCGAGAACACTGGCAATGTAGGTGTTGGCCGGGACGATAACTTCGTCACCGGGACCGATATTAAGCGCGCGAACTGCAAGAATCAGCGCATCCAGACCGGAATTTACGCCAACGCAATATTGTGCACCCAGGTATGCTGCAAACTGGTTTTCAAAAAGCTGCAGTTCGTTGCCGAGGATGTACCATCCTGAACGGGCTGCGCGTAGCAGCGCCTCTTCATATTCTGAAGCATATATACTGTTCTGTCGTTTTAAACTTATGAACTCAACCATAGTGTTTTGCCTCTTTCGCATAGGCACATAAAGACAGAAAATGCCTTTATAAATTGTGATATGTAATGCTTATAATAGCACATAAAAGCTACATAATAAAGAAGTTCTCGCTAATAAAAATCACCGCTCAAGGCGGAGTGTATGCGCCTGAGTGGGGAAGTACTTTCCAATTTGGTGCAGTTCAAGGAATATTGCTCTTTTTGATTTGCCTCCATCCAACGATCTTAGAAAATATGATTTCAGACAAGATTAGTAAAGGAGCTCGCAATCTAAGTTCAATACTATTTCTCACCCATACGGCCTCTTTGACTATTCTCGGAGAGCTTTTTCATGTGTGGGACAGTCCTGTACGCTATATGGCTACCCTGTCTTTTTCGGTTTTATTATTTTTGATTGTAGGTAAAACAAAAATGGGGTTCTTAAAATGGCTCCTAATGCAGAAGTAAAGGAAAGGGGCGCTCACCCATCGGAGCGCCCCTTTTTCTAAAAAGATATCAACATTACGAGTATAGGTTTTGGGTCTGGAGCATCTTGTGGTTGCGATTACTCGTACACAATCACCGCCACCAGCTCCACGACCTCATCGGTCTTGTTGGCTATGCCGTGGCCCGTGCCCGTCGGACAGATGGTGACGTCGCCCGCTGTCACTGTGCGGATCTCGCCGGCATCGTTATATTCTGCCGTTCCCTTTAAGATGTAGAAAAGCTCGGCGTCGGTCTCATGCACGTGATAGCCGATGCCGCAGCCGGGGTTCAGTGTGATTTTGGAGAAAAGACGGCCCTTGCCGTTAAGCTCTTCCGGACCTGTGATGAAATGTGTGAGCTGGACTGTGCCGTCACCGTCGCGCATGTGCTCCTTGTACTCGATGCGGAATTCTTCGGGTTTTCTGATCATGGGAGTGCCTCCTTTTTATTTTGCGGCATGGTGGCCGCTTTTTTTGTGCAGCTTGGTGGCCGCGTTCTTTGCTGCTTGGCAGCTGCTTTATTAAAAGGACTTGTCGTCTGGCTCGGCATTTTGCCGATCAGCGGTGATGTCCGCCGGACAGAAGAATTTTGTACTCTGCCCGATTATTGATTAGATGATACCACAAAACGGGCCGGACGTGGTAAGATATCTGTATATTGACCGATTAAATCCGTCGTGAGTTATGCATTGTGCTTTATTTGGGTAGCTCCGCAGTGCGGCGGACATTTCGGGAAACAATATCGGTCTGTAAAGACGCAGTATGACAAGAGGAATTTATTTAAGGAGGAATATCTTATGGCTATGTTTTATATGCCCGCTAAAGTCTATGAGGAATCCGAAGCGGTGAAGAATCACGCCGCGGATATCGCAAAGTTTGGTAAGAAGGCACTGATTGTAACTGGGCGCAGGTCTGCATTTGCCAATGGCTCCTACGACGACATCGCGGCCGCCCTTAACAGTGCGGGGGTGGAGCATGTGGTCTTTAATGAGGTTGAGGAGAACCCGTCGGTGAACACGATTATGAAGGCGCGCGATTTTGGCGTGGCAAATGGCGTCGATTTTGTCATCGGTGTCGGCGGAGGCTCGCCGCTCGATGCGTCGAAAGCCATTGCGCTGATGATTAGGAAGGCTGATAAAGACGTCTCCTATCTGTACAAGCCGGACGGGGACAGCAGCACGCTGCCGATCGTGGCCATCCCGACGACCTGCGGAACGGGCTCGGAGGTCACGCCGGTATCCGTACTGACAGACACCGATAAGATGGTGAAGAAGTCGATCCCGCACAAGATATTCGCAGATCTTGCCCTGCTCGACGGCAAGTACTTAAAGTCTGCCCCGAAGCATGTGCTCAGCAACACGATTTTCGATGCGCTGACCCACCTGTACGAGAGCTATCTCAACTCCAAGGCCACGGATTACAGCAGGATGTGCGTGGATGCAGGCCTTAAGATGTGGGCAAGAAGCCTTCCGATCCTGCGCGGCGAGAGAGAGGCGGAGGACAGTGATCATCTTAACATGATGCGTGCATCTATGATGGCCGGCATGGCGATCGCCCACACGGCGACCACGCTGCCCCACGGTCTGTCGTACTCGGTGACGACGAAGCTGCATGTGCCGCACGGAAAAGCCACTGCCTATTTTACCGCGGGCTATCTTTCGGAGGCTGCGGAGGCGGATCGCAACTATCTGTTGTCGACTGCGGGATTTACATCTCTTCAGGATTTTGAGGATGTGTATCATGCGTGCTGCGGCAGGATTGATGCATCGGAAGAGCAGCTTGCCGAGGTCCTTGAAGGGGCGATCGAGGAGCTCTCCGGGAATCCTGCTAAGATGGCGCTCGCTCCGTTCGCGGTCGACCGCGAGATGCTTAGTAGAGTTGCGTATTATGAGATGAACTCAGGTAAATGATAAAAACGCTCCAGCGGATCGCAGACGTGCGCAGTGGAAGGCGCTCTCGCGCCGCGCACGTCGCGGCAAGAATGCCAAGGCGTTCTTGAAAGTGAGTAGGACCGCACAGACGTTGCGACAGCCTTTGATAATTTATGAGAGGGCGTGTGAAAAATGAGAATTCATTTTTCATGCGTCCTCTTTTTTATATTTTAAACTTGCTTTCGGTAAATTATTTGGTTTAAACCTTGTGAATAAGAGGTTGGCAGTCGATCTTGCAAAATACTACACATGTGCAGTGCTGCATAAGAGTCAAATCAAAGAGCATAGGCAGTCTCGCTGACTCGTTTTTTGTAAAATCAGCTTAACACGCTACTGAATTTACGGCTAAGAAGCAGTCGCCTTTATCGAGTTTGATGTTCGATGACTGTACGACTGTCTTATATCAGATTTTCGCCCTCAGTA